>Ga0207991_1000044_pt1 | contig 78796 bp, 97 predicted proteins | sample ETN07SmetaG_FD_185786 | JGI IMG/M metagenome (GOLD analysis project Ga0207991, IMG submission 185786) | Marine microbial and viral communities from oxygen minimum zone, Eastern Pacific Ocean - ETNP2014F14-07SV275 (SPAdes) (version 2) | ecosystem: Environmental > Aquatic > Marine > Oceanic ...
CCTTGGTCGTAGATCGAATTGGCGCGGTGGAAAAGGGATGGATTGGACTGTGGGTTGGTCACAACTCGGATGGTATGTTTGCAAATTTAAAGGTAAGTCTGAAAAAAACTTACAGTAAAAAATATCCCAAATAGCAGGATTGTGAGTAAGTAATATCACTTGTATAAGGTGGAATTATCTGTTCAGGTAATTTTTCTGAGTCTTAATTTTTTCCAAAGATTTCTTAAATATTTTAATAAATCAGTAAAAAACAATACCCATAGAAACGCATATAATACTAAAACAACAAGTATTAGAAATAAGTTATCCAACAGCATATTGATTTAACCTTCTCCCCCTGTCTCGTAACCCCAAATATTATTTTCATCATTTTCATCATTATCATCTTCATCAGATAATTCTGATTCTACTACATCTTCTTCAGATACTTCTTCGTGTCCATCTTCTACCTCGTCTTCATCTCGTTCAAGAAATAATAAACCACTCGTGAAGATTGGAACATCTACTTTGCTAATTATTTCCATAACTAAATTTACACAAAATCCAGCAAATGTGGACAAGTGTCATTATAGCACTCATTATAGCACTTTAATAGGCAATTATAGGTTAAAAGTGGTATAAGTGTTTGTATAATAGCAAAAAAATAGGGGTCAATTAAGACTCCTACTTTTACCATTGTTTATCAATTCTATCATCTATAACTCTCGCGGAGAGACAGGGATTCGAACCCTGGTTACGCTATTAACGTAAACACGCTTTCCAAGCGTGCGCTTTCAACCGCTCAGCCACCTCTCCAAAATTTAATTATTCTTTGGAGGATTCTTCAGCTTCTTCAGCTGAGTCTTCTTCAGGTGCCGATTCTTCGGCTGGAGCTTCTTCTGTTGGTTCTTCAGATGGAGCTTCTTCTTGAGTTTCTTCAGCTGGAGTTTCCTCTACTGGTTGTTCCTCTTTTAATTCTTCTTCTGCTGGAGCTTCTTCTGTAACCTGCTCCCCAAATGATAATACATTAGAAGATTCTTCTTCTTCACGTTTTAAAGCTTGATCAATATTCTCATTTTCTTCCATACGAATCATTCTAGACAAAAATTTGATATGTCCTGTTTTTTCAGAAGGAAGAGTTTGGATATATTTAACAAATTTAAAATTCTTTTTCTCTTTTCCTAATTTGCTAATAAATGTTTGTTTTTTAGCCATAATTAATCTTCAGTTTTTTCTTTTCTCTTTTCTTGTGCTGTAACCATACCCGCACCAATTGCAACACCTAAACATATACCTAATCCTACATTATCTTGACTTACACCAAATACAACACCTACAGCAATACTAATTCCCATCAAATTCTCCGGGCACATCCAATATGGTGAATTCAATATTTTTTTCTTCATTACTAATCTTCCTTTATGTCTAGGTGCCGAACTTAATGTACTTCGTTAAAAACTCAAATGATTAATTATCATTTATCTTAGATTTCGCAAGATCTCTCATATCTACAACAGAATCATGTTCATCGACAATTTCTTTCCCCAATAATGTTTCAACTGCGTCTTCTAAGGTAATTAAACCAGTAAGAGTATCAAAATCGTCCTTGACGAGAGATAAATGATCTCTGTTTTCAATAAATAATTCTAAAACTTTATCAATGGAATCATTCTCATTGACCCAAGGAATTTCCTTAATAATCTCTGACATTCTAGTGCTAAATTGATCTTCTGCTTTACGGTTAATGATATTATAACGGTTCACCATACCAATCATATTGTCCAAATTTGTATCAAAAACGGGTATTCTGGTAAAACCTAGGGTTTCGTGCTCCTCTAGGACCTGTCCAACCGTCATATCTTTGTTAAGGGCAAATATAACGTTTCTCGGGGTCATTACGTCGCTAACTTTAATATCTTTTAGACGGAGAGTATTTTCAATTAAATCTGTTTCTTGTTCTTCTAAAATACCTTCATCTTCACCCATTTCTGCCATTGCAATAACTTCTTCCCTTGTAACAGAAGTAGAATCAGGAGAAAAATTAGAGATAAATTCAGCTAATAAAACAAATGGATACATCATCCCAATTAACAATTGGATAAATCGTACTGCAGAACCAATTAACCTTCTCCAATAAGTACTCCCCAATGTCTTAGGAATAATTTCTGAGAAAACTAAAATTAAGAAGGTTAACAATCCTGCTGCAATAGCAACAGAACTTTCTCCATAAATTTTTAAGGTTTGTGCACCAACACCTGCTGCTCCAATTGTGTTGGCAAATGTATTCAGTGTTAGAATAGCTGCTAATGGACGATTGATGTTCTCTTTAAATCGCTCGAGAATAAGTCCACTTTTCTCGTTTTCTCTCTTCAGAATTGATGAGTAAGAACTTGGAGTAGAGAGCAATATTGCCTCCAACAAAGAACAAATAAATGAGAGAAATAATGCTAAACAAAAATAAGTAATTAATAACGTCATGTCGAGGAAACGCTACTTTTTTTTGCTGGGAGATATAACAATATAAAATGTATAATCATCAAGAATTCAAAAAGAAGAATATACCAAGGCCATTCTCTTGTTAATATAAGAGGATTATTTGCAATCGGAGCTTCGGCCAAATACATATAATTTCCCCCAACAAGCCAGTTTATTGTCCCTATAAATAATAAAACAGGTTGGGTATAAAGAGCAATTCTCCATAAAGCACCTTTTGTTAGACTTCTCCCCATAAACACCATAAGCCATACAGGAACAAGAAAAATCATTGAATGCCCAACATAGTAATCAAATACTTGGAAATTACTCGGATCTCCTCCTGTAAACTCTGGACTGATAATAGAATGAATAAAACCACAAATTCCCCAGAAATATAGAAATTCAAACAAAGTTTGATTACGATAAAAAATAACAATTCCTGCTAGAATACCAGAAAGACCACACATCTCGAGCGGTAAATCAGAAGCTAGAACAAATTTTCCGTTGAAAACGTTCGGAATCAACCATGGAGTAAATGCCAGCACCAATTGATATATTCCCATTGAATATGTTAGATAAAGACGAGTTTTCTTATCCATATATCTCCCCATAATCAATATTATAGAGATAAAAAGGATAGAAAAAATGAGTCCATTCCACCAAAAAGATCCAAAAATTTCAGGAGTCCAGTGTGGTATATATGTATCGCTCAATTTATCTTTCTATTAAGTTGCAAAAATCTGTTTATCATCTTTAAAGGATTTAAATTCTAAAGCATTTCCACAGGGATCAAGGAAAAACATTGTTGCTTGTTCTCCAGGCTCCCCTTTAAAACGAATTTTTGGCTCTATAATAAACTCCATATCATGACTTATAAGACGGTCACGTAATTCATGCCATTGATTCCATGTCAGAATAACTCCAAAATGACTCGCAGGAACGTTGTCTCCGTCTACTTTATTTGTCTCAATACCTTCTTTATTATCCACTAAATGTGCTACGACTTGATGCCCAAACATATCAAAGTCAATCCAGTGGTTAGATGTTCTTCCAAGATTACATTGTAGAACATCAACATAGAATGATTTAGTAGTGTTTAAATCTGTCACTGGAAACGCTAAATGGAATGGCCTCATCAGACGAATATTAACTATTATAACACATCAATCCAAGAATTAATTATAATTCAAGTATTAGTTTATGTTATCTCTCTATCTCCTTATATAAGTGAAAATGAAATGATATCATTTACAAATTTTTGATTGAATTTCTTAGATGTTACAACATCATTATGTCCTGCGCCTTCATATATTTTACAAGAAGCATTTAAATGATCTTTTAGGGATAATGATGCATATTTTGGTATGATATTATCTTTGTCATTTATAATGCATAATACATTATCAGGACCGCTAAAATGAGGTTGATTATAGAATCCTTGCCACGAATTACGATAATTCAAAAATTCCTTTAAAAATTTTGGATCTTCCCTTACAGTTTTTGTCCAAAGTTCGCGTTGAACATCTTTAGGGGTATGATCTGTAAAAAACATAGGTTGGGTAACCCAGTATGGCATATATCCACTAAACATTAGCCCCATCATCATTTTTTTAAATCTTTTTTTAATAAAATTGCTTTTTTTCTTCTTTTTCTGAGGAGAAAGTCCTGATGCAACAATGATTAATTTATCAATCTTCTCCCCTAGTTTATAAGCAACATATCCTGCAAAAAGACCGCCTAAACTATGTCCTACCAGAATAATATCTCTATCAGGGTGATTTTTGATAATATTCTCGACGCTATTTAACGCAGAATTAAATCCAGTCTCCATAGTTGTAAAGTCCAAATCAATAAATGAATAGCGTATATTTTCTCTGTCGAGAAGAGGTCTGATACTCTCCCAGAAAAATGATCTAATTCCGATCCCATGAAAAAAAACAAAGTGTTTCATTGAAATATCCCTCTAAAATGTGCCCGGAGCCGGACTCGAACCGGCATGGAGTTTAAGCTCCGAGGGATTTTAAGTCCCTTGTGTCTACCAATTTCACCACCCGGGCAACATAATTTACCTGAGGCGTCGGTCGGATTCGAACCGACGAATAGCGGTTTTGCAAACCGATCCCTTAGACCGCTTGGGTACGACGCCAATTTTCAACCCAAAAACGTGGAAATATAGATATTTAGAGGGTCAATTCAAAATCATTAACTAATATTCCAGGACAATTGGTCTCCCCTGGATTTCTTCCGTCATAAGTATCAATAACCGGTCTAGCCAATACTTTTTCTCCAACTGCTTCTAAATTATCTCCAAGAAAATTATAAAAAGAATCGTCAAAACGCATGGTTTTAATAGGAGCAATCATTTCTCCATTTTCCACCCAATAACAAACATAACGCGTTAATCCTGTAATTCTTCCTCCTAAATTATCACTCCAATTCAGATAATGAATATTGGACATAAATAAGCCTGTATCTAACGCTTTTAATTTATCATCATCATGTAAGGATCCTCCGTGTATAAATGGAGAACGAAAATATTCCCCCATTCCCCAAGAATTTTCGTCTTCAGCATAATTTGATTCAAGATTATACTCATTTGCTGTTTTAGAATTAATAAGGGCATTTTCAAATACACCATTTTTAATGATTGAGACGGTACTAGACACTTCTCCCCTTGTATTAAATGAGGCAGTTGTTAAATCTGTGAATGATTCATCCAAAGAAAATAAAGGAGATAATTTCTTTTTTTCATTCCTCATTTTGATAAAACAACTCGATCCTTTTCGTATAGAAGACTCACTCACACCGTTCCACGAAAACATATCAATAAAATCAGCAACAGCACATGGCTCAAACCATGTTCTATACTTTCCTGGTTTTAGCTCCATTCTTGATTTATCCATTAAGGATAATTGGCTTGAAGCATCTCTAAAGACTTTATGAAACTCAGATTCATTCCAATTGGAATGAGGATATAATATTTTTACCATATTTTCATTCCTATCAATAAGAGAAAAATCAAAAAGAAAGGAATCTTTTTCAAACCAGTGTTTTGTTCCATTAGAGGCACAACATCCACGGAAAATCTTTCCAGAACTCCATACACCTGTTAAGGTGTTTTTATCAATAATTCCCATCAGAGAATCGAGTATATTATCTCTTTCTGGCAAATTGCCAAGTGCATTCACTTCTACTGAACCAAACTTATCTGGAAAAACAATATTATCGCTCGGTGGTGTTGCGTTAAACGAAGATCTTAAAACATCAATCTCTTTAATAATTGTACGAACTGAAGAATCTAAATCTGCAGATATTGTTGTCATTGATTGTAAACACTTATTCTTGTTGTACAAGGAAAGGGTTAAGTTAAAATCTTCTATGATGCCAGATTGCCTTAATTTAGAATCATTAAAACGGAAATATTGTGAGTCTTCTCCCTCGAGAAAAAGTGTCAATTGTTCATCTGAATTAAGATAGTCAAATATCCTGCTGCATAACGTATAAAACACTTCTTTTTTCATTACACTCCCCCAAAAACTTGAATATCTTTAAATAAACATAATGGAGAGGCATGCCCAACACGTTCAACTTGATTTGGTTCTCCCTTTCCACAATTCGGTGTACCAAATATCTCAAATGTGTCTTGGTCTCCCACCATATGTAAACTTTTCCAGAAAGGATTGGTAATTCCTCTATAATTTGGGTTTTTTACTATTTTTGTCAGTTTTCCATCTTCAATCATTCTACCATACTCACAACCAAATTGAAATTTGTTGCGATAATCATCAATAGACCAAGAACGATTGCTTTCCATATACACTCCTCGCTTAACACTCCCTATAATCTCATCTCTTGTCGATAAACCAGGTGATAGATTAATATTAGCCATACGATCAATAGGAATACGATTCCAAGAGGAAGCTCTAAGATTCGAAACCCCATTAACACCAGATCGTACTTGGCTTTCAATTCCACCAAGTCCTCTAATCAGTATTCCATTTTTAATGAGATGTTCTTTTGATGCAGGCATTCCTGCATCATCAAATGCATATGTTGCTAATTGATTATCAATTGTTGGGTCGAAAACAATGTTCATTAGTTCTGATCCATACTGCAAGGAACCAAAATCAGTAAGATTAACAAAACTAGATCCAGCAAAATTGCGTTCATCTCCTAAAATACGATCTAATTCTAGAGGATGCCCTACACTCTCATGAATCTGTAACATCATTTGATCTGGAGCAAGAACCAAGTCCGTTACTTCTGTTGGACATTGATCAGCAAGAAGTAATTCGACAGCCTGCTCCGAAATAATGTCAGCTTCTTCTTTTATATCATAATTTCTAACAAATTCTGCACCTGTTTGATAACAATGTCCTCTCATTCCATGATTTGATCTAGTTTGACTATCCAATTTATTTTGTGCTGTTGATGATAATTCAATTAATGCAATATCCATTTTTTGATCAATATCGGCTCCTGAAGTGCTATAAATCCTGGTAGTACGTTGAATTAATTCAATTGCAACTGCAGCGTGAACAATTTCTTTGGGTTGGAACAGAGCTTTTGCTCCCGTCAATGCAAGATCTTTCATGTCAGCAATAGATAAATCCATCACTGAATCAGAACAATTTGTTCGATACTTTCCTTTGTATCCTTTTCGAACTTCTGCTCCATCAAACTGGAAAATAGAATACTTGGAAGCTATCTTGGCATTATCACATGCAATATTGATTGCTTGTAAAATATGATCTTCATCTAAATAAGGGGTTGCATAATAGGCAAACTGACCATCCACAAGAACATCAATCATAACTCCTTTGGAAGAGATTCTTCTAATACTATCAACATCAGAATTTTTTGTAGATAAAGTATTCTGCACCTCTTCCACATAACGCAATCCCACCCAATCGGCAGGATAATCAATTTTTGACAGTATTTTTTTAAAATCTAAGCTCATAGTAAGTCATTTTTGCATAGTTTTTATGTCTAAAAAGTAAATATATGCCATAAATATCTACCTGTATGAAAATAATGCAGACATTTGCCTTTTGGCATGATTATTGTAACAATATGTATGTAATTCAACAATTAAACCAAAGGAGTTTAAAAATGAGTTTAATAAAATGGAAACCATTAAACAACCAAATAGATACATTTGATAACCTATTTGATCAGTTTTTTAATGATTTTGCGTTCAATCCTCAATTTAGCTTAGCAACCAATCAACCATATTCTCATATGAACGAAAATAAAAAAGAATATTATTTGAATATGGATTTGCCAGGCGTTGAAAAAAAGGATGTTAATGTACGATTTGAGAATAACCATATTATTATTAGTGGAGAACGAAAAAATGATACTGCTGATAATGGACATTCTTATGGAAAATTTGAACGAATCTTCAAGGTTCCTAGCAATGTGAACGTTAACAAGATCAACGCAAACCTAAAACATGGGGTTTTAAATATCGCTTTCCCAAAAGATAAAAATGCTATTGGAAAAGAGATTGATATTAAAATCTCTTAAATGAACATAAATAAAAAAAGAAGGGGCATTTAGCCCCTTTTTTTTTAATATTGTTATGTGATTTACGACAACATCTTAAAAACCATAGGTTCTACTCCTATCGTAAAACTTAATTCGATTGGATCTCACCTTGAATGCACTCTCTTTGCAAAACTAGAATTATTTAATCCTGGAGGATCGGTGAAAGATCGTATTGCTTTAGAAATGGTAGAATGTGCTGAAAGAAATGGTAGAATTAAACCTGGAGACACTCTTATTGAGGCAACTTCTGGAAATACAGGAATTGGGCTTGCATTAGCAGCAACGGTTAAAGGATATAAAATGATTATCGTTATGCCAAAAAAAATGAGCATGGAAAAAGAATTAATCTTAAAAACATTAGGCGCAGAAATTATCAGAACACGAAGTGAGGCTGCATACGACGATCCAGATAGTAATTTTTCTATCGCAAAAAAATTAAATGAAGAAATTCCAAATAGCCACATACTAAACCAATGGGAAAATGAGTGTAATCCTGAAGCTCACTACAAGCACACTGCCCAAGAAATATTAGACGATTTTGGAACTGATTTACATATGGTTGTCATGGGAGTTGGCACAGGAGGAACCATTACTGGAGTGGGTAAACGTCTCAAAAAAGAGATTCCTGGTATTAAGATTGTTGGTGCAGATCCCTACGGTTCAATCCTCGGGGGTGGAGATGAAGTCCATCCCTATCATGTTGAAGGGATTGGATATGACTTTTTTCCAAAGATTTTAGACAATTCTATCGTTGATGAATATGTTAAAGTAAACGATAAAGACACCTTCAAAATCGCTAGAAGCCTTATAAAAGATGAAGGGCTCTTAATCGGGGGTTCATGTGGTACAGCAACTTTTGCGGCTTTAGAGGCAGCAAAATCGCTTAAAAAAGGGCAAAATTGCTTAGTAATCCTTCCTGATGGTATTAGAAACTATATGAGAAAGTTCGTTTCAGACGAGTGGATGGAAGAAAACGATTTAGTTTAACCTTTTAACATTCTTTTTGTTCTTTTACTTCTCTGAAATGTAATAGCAAATCGATGAGCTTCATCTCGTATTTGTTTTAATAGATTTAACGCTGGAGAATTTTTTGATATTATCAATGATTCTTTTTGATTTGGGATAAACAATTCTTCTAACCTCTTTGCTAAAGCTACAACAGGAAGATCTAATTTTAACTTATCTAATGATAATTTGGCGGATGAAAGTTGCCCTTTTCCTCCATCAATAAGAATTAAATCGGGTAATAGATTTTTTTCATTAAGTTGTCTTTTATATCGACGAAATACCACTTCTTTCATCGATTCAAAATCATCAATTTGGTCAACATTAATATTATATTTCCGATACCCACTTTTATAAGGCTTGCCATCTTTAAACACTACCATCGATGCTACCGTATCTATCCCTCCTAAATGAGAAATATCAAAGGCTTCAATTAATCTAGGACTGACATTCAATCCAAGTACATCTTTTAATTCTTGAAGAATTTTTGGTACATAATCTTTTCGTTTCTTCAGGTTCAATAACCATTCATTTAGCAACAATCGTGCGTTTTTATTGGCTAATTTGACCTCTTGTAATTTCTGTGATCGTTGTGGAACAGAAAATTGTACTTTCTTTCCATTCAGTGTTGACAACCATTCTTCTAAATCCTCTGTTTCATCAGGAAATTCTGGAAAATAAATTTTGGATGGAATATAGGCAGAATTCATATAAAAATTTACAATAACAGATCGTAATACTTCACTGACTGGAAAATTGGTTTTAGAGGATACTTTTTCTCTGCTTATAATCCTGCCTTCTTGTATACGTAGAATAACTACTACATGGTAATCATCCTTTGATTTCACCCCAAATATGTCACGATTGGAAAAGTCAGCTTCTAATTTTCGGTGGCGTGTTTTAAACTGAGTAATTGCCTTTAATTGATCTCGTACTCTAGCAGATTCTTCATACATTAATTTTGATGAAAAATAATCCATTTTCTTAGCAAGCTTTTTTTCCACCGCCTGAGTCTTCCCTTTTAAGAACAAAATCATATGTTCAATCATTTCGTGGTATTCTTTTTCAGGAATAGTGATTAGTCCCAATCCTTTTTTTATAACTTCAGGTTCTTTGTTTTTTGTTGATTCTTTATCAAGCTCTACATAACAATTTCTTATTGGAAATGCTCGATGTAATACATCCAACAATCGTCGCATTGATTTCACATCTGTATAGGGCCCAAAATAGGTTGATTTATCATTAAGAATCGTTCTTGTAACATCAATTTTAGGAAGGCGTTCATTGGTAATTTTTAAGTATGGAAACGACTTATCATCCTTGAGTTGAACATTGTATTTCGGTTTATGTTTTTTGATCAGATTTGCTTCAGTAATAAAAGCATCTGCCTCATCCTGACACACAATCCATTCAAGGGTATTTATTCTTTTGATTAAGGACTGTTCTTTAGGGGTACGATACGATTTTTTTTGGAAATATGATTTAACTCTTTTTTTTAAATCCTTTGCTTTTCCAATATAAATAATGTTATCAGATTTATCTTTGAATTGATAAACGCCAGGAGATACTGGCAATCCATTAATTTTGGAAGTAAGATTTATTTTTAAGTTCTCCAGTATGTCTTGGTAAACAATACCAATACTGCAAAGATTTCTAGCCTTCCTAGTATCATACAGAACATCATAATAAACTTACCAGCTAGTGGGAGGCTTAAATAGGTATCTGTTGGTCCAAATTGCCCTAGCGATGGTCCAATATTCCCCATTCCTGAAGCAGCAGCACCAAAAGAAGATTCCATATCAATTCCCATTGCAGAAAAAGAAAGAGACGCAAAGAAGAAAAACATGATATAGAATAGAAAAAATCCTAACGTTTTTCGAATTACTTCATCTTCAATCACCTTTGAACCAATACGTATCGGAATAATTGCTTTAGAATGAAGAGCACGTTTTAGTTCCATTTTCGCATATTTAAAAATTGCAACTACTCTTATCAGTTTTATTCCTCCACTTGTTGATCCTCCCATCGCACCAACAAACATTAATCCAAACAGTATAAATTGTTTAACATATGGACTCCAAAGTTCATAATCGGTAGCAGTATATCCTGTACTTGTTAAAATTGCTACCACCTGAAAAACTGTATCTAGAACACCAGAACCGTTAGAAGTCATATATGATATCAGTAAAATAACCGATGAGACAATAGCAATAAGTCCAGCATAATATAAAAATTCTCTATCTCTTATATAGGAACGGAATCCTCCTTTTAGCGCTCTGAAATGAAGAACAAAATTTGTTCCTCCAATAATCATAAATAATAAGATGACCGTCTTAACATAAATAGGCTGATCATTGATACTTGAATTAAAGGTAGAAAACCCACCCGTCGGCATCGTAGTAAATGCATGGCAAATCGCATTAAAGAAAGTCATTGAATAAGATAGTAAAAGAAATTCAACAAATGTAAACCCTACATAAAAACCTAACAATATTTTGGCGGTCTCTTGTATTCTAGGAGTCATTTTTTCAGAAGCAGGACCAGGAAATTCAAGATTAAATAATTTCTCACCTGATACCCCGAACAGTGGCAATAAAGCAATGGTAAACACAACAATACCTAATCCACCAATCCACTGTAAAAAAGCCCTCCATAAGAGAATACTTTTTGGAAGACTTTCAATATCAGTTAAAATTGTTGCCCCAGTTGTTGTGACGCCAGACACTGCTTCAAACAATGCATCAGGATAACTTGGAAAATAACCTGAAAAATAAAACGGGAAAGACCCAAGTATTGATGCTAATACCCAACTAAAAACAATAACTAAAAAAACATCTCGATTTGAAAAAGAACGAGCTTTTCTTGATAAAAACCATACAGGAATAGCAGCAATAAAAGAAAATCCTGCAATCTTAAATAAATATAAACTTTGGGTTTCTCCGCTAAAATAATCAATCAATCCTGGAATAAATAAACAAAGCGATAAAAACATTACCAATACTGCAAGAAATCTAAATGTAGGGCGTAGACTCATTCTTCTGATTTGAAGATGCTTGCAACTTCTTTTACCTTTGAATTGATACAAAAAATAAGAACCGTATCATTCAATAATATTTGATAATCTCCACTAGGAATGGCAATATGTCCATTGTGATTAACTAAAGCAATCAAACTTCCATGAGGCAAATTTAAATTGGCAATTGGTACTCTAGCTCCTTTAGAATTTCGCTCTACTTCTAACTCAATAGCTTCCATTCCCAACCCACTGAAAATCTGGATTACATTATCTTTATGGTCAATTCGGATTGCTTTGATAATTGAATTAACACTAGATGTATTTTTACTAACAATAGATCCTATGCCAAGACCAGACATACTTTTCACATAATCGGGGTTTGTAACATGAATAATAGATTGTTTTACCTTTAATTGTTTTGCAAGAATCCCCGCTAATAAGTTTAATTGTTGGTCTTCTGTAACTGAAATGAAAGAATCAACATCTCCAATATTTTCATTCTTCAAGAATTCAACATCGGTTGCGTCGGCATGCATAACAATAGAATCACTTAATTGATTGGCAACCTTTTTTGCTTTCTGTTTAGAATTATCAACCAATCTAACAGACATTGTTTTTTGCAATTTTTCAGCAACTCTCCTTCCTATTTTACTTGCTCCAGCAATCATAACTCTTTTGGAACTAGATGTAGAAACTCCAAGAGATGATAATAATGGATTAAGATTTTTTAATTTAACAAAGAAAAATACAGAATCACCTGGTTCAAATTTAAATGAAGCTGGTGGAATTGTCACTTTTTCGTTTCTCACTACAGCAACAATCAAAGACTTAAATTCAGTATTGTTTCTATGAAAATTTTCCACTGTACTATTAACAAGTTTAGATCGGTGATTTATTTTCCTTGAAAATAATACAGCTTTTCCATTTTCAAATTCATAAAATTTATCTGCATAAGGGTGTTTAACGAGTCTTACAATTTCATTGGCAACTTCGTATTCTGGATGAATGACAATATCAATACCAAACTTTTCTGGATGAATACTATTGATATTATTACTATAATCGGTATTTCTAAGACGTGCTACAATTTTCTTTGCCCCTAAATTATGTGATTGCATTGAAGCAATTAAATTAGTTTCATCAGAACTAGTAACACAAAAAACATAGTCTGCATCATTGACATTTGCATCTTTTAATATCTGAGCGTCAGAACCATTCCCCTCGATAACAATGACGTCTAGATGTTCGTTTGCACGTTGACACTTTACAGGGTCGGTATCTATTACTGCGATATCATAATCAAGTTCGCTAAGAGATTTCGCAACATGAAAACCAACTTCACCTGCTCCTATAATCACAACTTTCATGACTGAAAGATAATCTATTAATAATTACAAAAAAAACAACAATATTTCGATTATTTTTTTCTAACTATCTTTGCACCAATTTTTGACAATTTTTCCTCAATTCTATCATACCCTCTGTCAATATGATAAATTCTACTGATAGTACTACATCCTTCTGCACATAACGCGGCAATAATAAGGGAAGCGCTAGCTCTTATATCTGTGGACATAACATCGGCGGAAACTAAATTTCTTCTTCCTTTTATAAACGCAGATTCTTTTTCTACCACAATATTACAACCTAGTCTATTAAGCTCCAAAACATGGTTAAAACGATCAAAATAAATATTCTCTTTTATAGTAGAATCTTCCGAAGCTAAACTCATTAAAAGCATCCACTGTGCTTGAAGATCTGTAGGAAATCCTGGATATTCATTGGTTTCCATATTACAAGCACTAATATTCTTTCCACCTGAAGAAACAACTATGCTATCATCATAAACTTTAAGATTAATATTAGCTTTTTTAAGATGAGAAATAACAGTTTCTAGATGCATTGGATTTACATTATTTAATTTTATTTTTCCACCAGTAGCAGCTGCTGCTATCAAAAAGGTACCTGCTTCAATTCTATCTGGTATAACAGCAACATTATCAATATTATTTAACGAATCTACACCTTGGATTTTTATTATGTTGGTACCAATATCTAATATTTTTGCTCCCATACTATTCAGAAAATGACACAATTGCTGAATTTCAGGTTCAGCTGCTGCATTATGTATTTCAGTATCGCCTTTTGCCAATACTGATGCCATAAGTATATTTCCTGTAGCTCCAACAGAAATTTTGGGTAAAACTATTTTATTTCCTACCAATCTATTTGATTTAGCAATGATATATCCCCCTTCTAAATCAATTTTTGCACCCAATTTTTTCATTCCTTCAATATGGAAATCAACTGGTCTTGGACCCCAAGCACACCCTCCAGGTAAGGATACTTTTGCTTCTCCAAATTTAGATAATAATGGCCCTAAGACATAAAAAGATGCTCTCATTGTTTTTACTAGCTTGTAGGAAGCATACGGCATATTGATAGACTGGGAATTAATATGAATCTTATCATCAATAAATTCAACCTCTGATCCCATTTCTCTTAATAAATTAGCCATTGTTGTCGAATCAGAAAGATTAGGAGTATTTGAAATAGTTAATGTATCATTATGTAAAATCGAAGCGGCCATTAAAGGTAAAACAGCATTTTTTGCACCGCTAATTTGAATATCTCCAAATAGCTGATTTTTTCCTTCTATTTCAAAATAATCCATTAATCTAGATTTGCTACGCAAAATGCAATTGCATAGTTCCCATCATGTGCTATTGATATATTGATATTTGATTGTTTTTTGGAATTAATAAGTACATACGGTTTACCGCTTTCACTATTGAGAATCTCTAATGATTTGAAAGAAAGCATATCAGTCTCATCATAAGAAGATAATGCTTTTTTTATTGCTTCTTTAGCTGCAAACCTTCCTGAAAAATATTCTGACTGGTTTTGCCTATTTTTAGAATCAGATATTTCACTACGAGAAAAAATTTTGTTTAAGAACCTTGATTTCACCTTAGAATTTAAAATCTTGTTAATCCTATCGACTAAAACTATATCAACACCAAGATTTATATTATTCATTATTGATACCATCAATTATGTCAACTATTTCAGAAATATTTTCAATATCCCAATTTGCCCCTGACTCTTTTACTCCAAAATGATCACCATATTTAGCAAAAATAGTTTTAATTCCTAAATTTTTTGCACCAACAACATCTCTATCAGGCCAATCTCCAACCATTAAAACCTCATCGTTAGAAAGTCCCAACTTCCCCAAAGCAAGCTTAAATGGAGCGGAAGAAGGCTTTCTCTCTTTGGAGTCATCGAAAGTAATAACGACATCAAAGATGTTATGTAATTTTAAGTAATATATCCTCATCCACGCTTCCCGACTTGGTGCATCTGAAACTATTGCAAGCTTAATTCCTTTATTACTTATCTCATTAAGGGTTTTCTCTACATTTGGATATAATTTAAGATGTTTGTCTTTTGCTCTCCTGTATGCAACAATTCCTGCAGCTAAATACTTATAATTAAGACGTCCATCTACTTCTCTTAAAAATTTATTAAAAACATACTGATTTCTTTCCCATCCGTTTTCTTCATAGAGTTGCATAATTCTTTTATAAGATGTTTTGGAATCAATATCAAGGCCAGCTTCTACCATTGAGGAGAGAGCGTTTTTAACGGCTTCTCGTTTCATTGTTACAAAATCAAGTAATGTGTTATCTAAATCAAAAATAACAGCTTTAATCATTCATATTTCTCAGGATTTCTAACCCTATCAATTTCATATTCTGCCATTTTTCTCCATTGTCTATCATTTCTAGCTCTGTCAAAATGGTTAATGGCATTATTTTTATTCCCAGTGGCATTACAATATTCGGCTATACCAAGCTGGAACCATCCTCCACCGAAATTCTTTTTTAAATCAATTGCTTCCAATGCAGCTTCTTTTGCTTTTTCGCATTCTCTAAGCTCATTATAGGCTTCAGATAAATGAAACCAAGACAACATTTCTCTTGGTTTCAAGTCTACTGCTTTACTTAAAGCTTCAACAGATCTATTGTAGTCTTCTAATTTTCCTTTTCCATATGTAACACCAAGTGCATGCCATGCTGCACTGTAATTAGATTTAATACTAATAGCTGCTTTAAGACTTGCAACTGCATCTTCGTATTGTTCTAAATCAATAAATATTTCTCCTAAGCTTTTATGTGCTTTATAGTATTTTTTGTTAAGCTTAACTGTTTCTTCAAAAGCTTTTTTAGCATTATTGAAGTCACCATTGGCTTTATGTGCAAGACCTAAATTATACCAACCTTTATCAAATTTGTATATACTCAAAGCTGTTTCATAGCTTTGGATTGCTTGAGAAATGTTTCCCATGCTCTTGTATAAAATCCCTAATGCGAAATGTGCTTGATAGAATCTATTATTAATGTCTAATACTTGCCTGTATTTTGACATAGCACCTTCCAAGTCCCCATTCTTATAATCCTTGTTAGCACTATTGTAAAGTTTCTTGGCAATATTTTGTATGGATTTTTTTGAATCGTTGTAGTTGGAATCAAGAGATAAAGATTGTTTATAATATGTTATTGCAGCAATATAATCTTTTTTTCCTTCATAAGCTTTTGCCAAACCAAAAAGCGCAGGAATATATTTTGGTATACTATCCAATACTTCTTTAAATCCTACAATAGCATCACCAAATCTACCATCTTGTACCGCTCTATTAGAATTATTCGCTTTGTTTCTTAGTCCATTTAGACGATCAAACTCTTTTCTTAATTGGTCATTGCCTTTATCAGCATCAATAGCTTCTCTTATTTTTTCACCAGCAAGTTCTAAATTACCATTTGATAAAGCTTGTCTTGATTCGTCAAAAAGTTGCATTGCAGAAGTTTGAGCAAAAACAGTTGTAAAAAATAACAGAATAAAAACAATTTTTTTCATTATATCACCTTTAAATATTTCTTTATTATTGACCTTTAATCTAAAAATCTTTTCAAAATAATATTAACATTTTTTTGTGCCGAAGGCGGGACTTGAACCCACACAGAGTTTCCTCCACTAGCCCCTCAAGCTAGCGTGTCTACCAATTCCACCACTTCGGCTAATTATTCTTTACTTTCTTTTGGCAAAATCTCAGCAGAAGGTAATATATATTCATTGGTAGCTGGCATTTCTGTTTCTCTTGAATCGGCATCCTGTTGAATTATTGATTCTCTATCAGTTTGAGGATCACCACTTAAAGCCCCTATTAACAAAGCCAATGCTATAAAAGTTATACCAAGCCATGTTGTTAATTTTGTGATAAAATTATTGGCACCAGAAGATCCTAACATGGAACTCGCATATCCACCCATCATTGAATTAAGTCCTCCTTGACCAGACTGCATCAATATTACAACAATCAATGTTACACTCACTAGTGTATGAATTACTATTAAAAATTGAACCATAATCCCTCTATAATTTTATTTTTTCTGCAATTGCTTTAAAAGCTTCAAAATTAGCACTGGCACTACCAATTAAGAAACCATTAATTAATTTAACTCCTAATAATCTGTTAACACTATTTTCATCAACAGATCCACCATAAAGTAAAATAATTTTTTCTGCAATTTCATCCGAATATAAACTTTTTAATTTATTTTTTATATAAGAAAGAACTTCTTCTATATATTCATTGGAAGGAAGGTTGCCAGAACCTATGGACCAGACAGGTTCATAGGCTATGGTTAAATTATTTTTTAAATCCTTCGGCAGTATATTTAATTGTTTATCTATAACACTATGAGTTTGGTTATTGTCTTTCTCTTCGTTCGTTTCTCCAATACATAGAATTGCATTCACATCATGGTTGAAAACTGTTTGGAGTTTATTCTGAATAATGCTATTGGTATCATTATATATCAGCCTTCGTTCTGAATGGCCAACAATACAATAATCCACTGTGGTAATGCTATTAATAGATACAGATCCTGTATATGCTCCACTGGTATGAATATCACAATCTTGCATACCAATTTTAATATTATTTGATTTCAAATTTTTTTGAACTTGATTAATACAAGTATGAGAAGGAAAAAGTATCACATTAGCATTAGAAAAAGAACTTTCTTCTTGATTTATCCTATTAATAAAATCAACAGATTCATTCTCATCCAAATACATCTTCCAATTTGCAGCTAATATCGTTTTCTTCATTGTTTGCTCAAAATCTCTATTGCTGGAAGCGTCTTTCCAGATAACAGTTCTAAACATGCACCGCCTCCTGTTGAGCAATGCGAAAATTTATTAATTAATTCATTGTCATAATTTCTAATAGCAGTCACAGTATCACCACCTCCTGCTATTGCAACACATTCATTTTCAATAATTTTATCAATAATTCTCTCTGTACCAAAGGTAAAATCTTTATTCTCAGCAACTCCTAGTGTACCATTCCAAAAAATTGTTTTTGACTTACCTATAATATCTGAAAATAAATTTACACTTAATTCTCCAACATCTTCACAAATCATATTCTTCTTAATAGCGTCATAATTAGCATACTTTAAACTTCCGCTACCAAGCTCATCTAACTCTCCATTAAAATCGATTGGTAAAATAATCCTGGTTTTTGTTTTTGAGGAATCTAACAATATTTTTTTTGCAATTTCCAATTTGTCCGTTTCAACTAATGACTTTCCCATATTATAACCATTTGCAGTTAGAAATGTATTTGCCATTGCTCCACCGATAATAATATTGTCTGCTAGATTAAGAAAGTTATAAATCACATCAATTTTAGTATCAATTTTTGCTCCTCCAATAATTAATAATACTGGAGCTAAAGAATCCTTAAGAGTATCTGACAGAAACTCTAATTCTTTCTCTATCAGTAAACCTATGCCTTTGTGCATAAAATTATGAACGATACCAATATTTGAAGCATGCTCACGATGGGCTGTACCAAATGCATCATTTAAATATATTTCACCATGTTTAGAAAGTTTTGTAGCAAATTCACTATTGTTCTCAATCTCTTCATTATAAAAACGTAAATTTTCAAGCAGATGTACTTCACCTGATTGTAAATTGTGTGAAACGTCTATTGCATCGTCTGATACACAATCATGAGAAAACTTTATAGGAATTTCTAACAACTCAGCTAATTTTTCCCCTGCAGGCATTAAAGAAAATTTTGGATTTATTTTACCTTTTGGTCTTCCCAAATGTGACATTAAAATAACTTTAGCCCCTTGGTCTAAACAATGTTTAATAGTAGGAATTGTTTTTTGAATCCTATAATCATCAGTAACAACATCATTATCAATAGGAACATTAAAATCTACTCTTATTAAGACGCGCTTTGATTGAAGATCAAATGATTTAAGTTTGCGTAGCATAAGTCTAAAAATTTATTAGGGATGTTCTAAATAACGCCTTGATCAACCATGGAATCTGCAATTCTAACAAATCCACCAATATTTGCACCATTAACATAATTAACAAATCCTTTTTGAGAACCAAAATCAACACATGTAGAATGAATCTTTTGCATAATTTGTTTCAATAAATTATCAACTTGTTCTCTTGCTAATGGAATTCTTGTACTATTTTGACTCATCTCAATACCAGAAACAGCAACTCCTCCAGCATTTGCAGCTTTACCTGGACCAAACAATATCTTTTTATCTATAAAGTAATGTACTGCATCTTTAGTAGATGGCATATTTGCTCCTTCTGCAACTACAACACAACCATTCTTAAGTAGCTGTTTGGCATCTTTTAAATCCAATTCGTTCTGTGTAGCACACGGAAGAGCAATATCACATTTAACACTCCATGGATTTTGATTGGCAAAAAATTTGACTTTATATTTCTTTGCATATTCTGAAATTCTTGCCGAACGATTATTTTTTAATTCTTTTACATATTCAAGTTTTTCCTGGGTAATTCCATTAGGATCATGAATAAATCCGCTTGAATCTGAAAATGTGATGGGTTTTGCACCTAATACGATTAATTGCTCACAAGCATATTGTGCAACATTTCCTGAACCAGAAATAGTAACTATTTTGCCCTTTATTGTATCGTCTTTTGTTTCAAGCATATCAACCACAAAGTAAATTAACCCATAACCGGTTGCTTCAGGACGAACTAAGCTTCCACCCCAATTAGTCCCTTTTCCTGTTAAGACACCTGAAAAAACATTCTTTATTTTCTTATATTGACCGAACATATACCCAATTTCTCTTGCACCTACACCAATATCCCCAGCAGGAATATCTGTTCTTCTACCAATATGCCTAAAAAGTTCACCCATAAATGCATGACAAAATTTCATTATTTCTCTGTCTGATTTTCCTTTTGGATCAAAATTTGAACCACCTTTACCTCCACCAAGATTCAACCCTGTAAGACTGTTTTTAAAAACCTGTTCAAATGCTAGAAATTTCAGAATTCCTAAATTCACACTTGGATGGAATCGAAGCCCACCCTTATAAGGACCAATAGCATTATTGAACTGGATTCTATAACCTAGATTGACTTGAACATTATTATTGTCATCAACCCATGGAACACGAAAAATAATAGATCTATCAGGAACAACAATTCTATCTAGTATATTGGCTTCCATATACTCTTTATTTTTTATAGCAGTAGGCCAGATAGAACTAATTACTTCTTCTACCGCTTGATGAAATTCTTGTTGATCTTTGTATCTATCAACAACTGTATTCAAAAAATCGTTTTTTGATTTATATTTCATTTTTATTCCTATATATCTCTAAGTTCGCCAATAAAAGTTAAAGTTACAAAATAAGATAAAAAAGTGAATGCTTTTCTTATAAAAATTTAGACATTTAAATTTAAGTAATATAACTTCAAAAAATCTATGGCGGAGTAGCTCAGTTGGTTAGAGCAGCGGAATCATAATCCGCGTGTCGGGAGTTCAAATCTCTCCTCCGCTACATTCCTTCACAAAATCAATTTCTTCTTTATTCAAAACTGATTTATAATATTTGTTTGAAAAAGATTTATTGTAAACCAAATCGTGTTGAACATGTTTTTTTGGCTCTTTTATATCATTTTCTCGACCAGAGTTTACGTTTTTAACTTTGCTAACTATTTTGTCTGTACACTCTTCATCTAACCAATCAAAGAGTTGATTAATTGATTGTTGTGGATTTAACGAAAAATCATCTTGATTGAAAAAATAAATATTTTTTTTTCTTTTAATTTTATTTTTAAAACCTCTATACAATTGGAAAAATTGGACGGCTCCTAGAACAGGTGATGAAATGGAATCATTCTCAATTTTTTTTCCTATTTTAATATCAATATGATTAAAATCATTAATTAGTCTGTCATATTCAGGAAATTTCCATCCCATCCTCTTAAAACTACCTGCTAATGGTAAGATTGGCCTCTCACATATTACTACTCTATAATTATCAGAAAGATATAGGGATGCAAACACCAAAAAAGGATCTTTGATAATTAATTTTTTTTTGTTAATAGAGAACTTGGATTTAAGGAATGACAAAGAAGATTCGTTCCCAAATAATGTTTTAACAGCTTTCTTTAGAGCTGAATCATAATCCTTCACTCCTAATTTAAACTTAGCGTTTAAATTCAGAATGCTATTAAAAATCTCATCAAAATCACTATGATTAATATTTGCACCAGGAATCAAGTAATTTAAATTGACCTTTGAAATGCCTTGAGATACATTAAAAGGCTCGTAAACTATATTATATCCATCAATAAGGGATAATATATCTCCTAGTGCTGTTGTAGCTGTTCTAGGCAAACCAGAAACTATTATTGCCTTCTCAGAATATTTGTTATTTTTTAACATGAATAAGTTACAACCTGACATTAAAGAAGAAATTTATCAAAAAGCAATTTCTAAAATTAAAAATTTAAAGAACGAAATAACCTTCGATTTAATATGTAGCACATTATATGATATGTTTGAAAATTGGAATTTTTGTGGTTTTTATATTAAGAAAAAAGATGAATTAAAGATATCATCTCATAAGTCAGACAAAATACCATGCAGTCCCATAAATATGGATGGAGCATGTGGACAATCTTTTAATTCTAAAAAAATAATAATTGTACCTGATGTTAATAAATTTCCTGGACATATTCAATGCAACCCAAGTACCAAGTCAGAAATTACTATACCATTCTTAAATTATGTATTAGACATCGACTCAAAAGAACTTGATGATTTTGATAAAATTGATAAAAAATATTTAAAAAAGATAATCGAAATAATTTAATTATCTTCTGATTCTAATTCTTCAGAAACTTGACTTTCAACAACGCTATCTTCTAAATTTTTCTTGTCAACAAATTCAATCAGGGACATTTTTGCAGCATCATTGACTCTACTTCCAAGTTTAATGATTCTTGTATAACCCCCAGGCCTATCTGAATAGTTAGGACCAATAATATCAAATAGTGTTTTAACGGCTGTCTGATTATTTAAGTTCTTTAAAACCTGTCTTCTATTATGCAATGTAGCATTCTTCGCTTTGGTAATCATTGGTTCAATAAACCTTTTTAGCGCTATAGCTTTTTGATGGGTTGTTCTAATACGTTTATGCTCAATTAAAGAACTTGCCATATTCGACAACATTGCTTTTCTATGAGAGGCAGATTTTCCAACCTTTTTTGTTTTTACTCTATGTCTCATTGTTTTCGTTTTCAAGGTATGGACTAATATCCATTCCGAATTTCAATCCCATTTGTTCAAGTTTTTCAATTAATTCGTTCAAAGATTTTCTACCGAAATTTTTATATTCCAACATTTCGGATTCGTCTTTTTGAACAAGTGCCCCAATTAAAGTAATCCCTGCCACTTCAAGACAATTATGACTTCTTACTGAAAGTTCCATTTCATCAATTGAAGACTCAAGAAGCTTACGAGTCCGTAAGATTTCTTCACTTACTGGCTTATCAATCTCTAATACTGAAGGATTACTGATGGCATGGATAATATTATAGTGCTCAGATAAGACTGAAGAACAATAACTTACTGCATCTATTGGAGTAATTGACCCATCAGTTATAACATTTAAAGATAACATTTCTAGATCTTCTTTTGCTCCGGGTAATGAAGTAACATTAAATGTTACTTTTGTAACAGGGTTAAAAATACTATCAATTGGAATCATACCAACCGGTGAATTATTAAGTTTATTTTCTTCACTTGACTTATAACCTTTACCTATACCTAACCTTAATTCTATCTCTAATGTAGTATTTTTAGCAACCTCAGTAATGTACAGGTCAGGATTAAGAATAGTAAAATCATTACTTGTCGCTTGAATATCAGCCGCAGTAAAAGTTTTTTTCCCTTTAATCTTTAGATGTATCGGTTCAACAACACTTTCAAAAAGGTGAAATCGTACTGCTTTCAAATTCATAAGAACATCAGCAATATCCTCCTTAATACCCTCTAATGAAGAAAATTCATGCAAAGCACCTTCAACTTTCACATTGGTAATTGCTACCCCAGGAACCGCTGTAAGCAAAGCTCTCCTTAGAGAATTCCCTACAGTTATTCCATAACCTCTTTCCAATGGTTTGATAACAAACTCACTAGAATTATCATTAGTTACTTTATGTGAAATTTTAAATTTTAATTCATTACTCATTATTTTTTCCTTTTATCTTGAATAGTACTCTACAACTAATTGTTCATTAATAGTCATATCAACTTCTTGTCTTTCTGGGTAATTAACAAATGTTCCAACCATTTTAGTTTTATCTAAAGATAGCCATGATACATTTAAATCGCCTTTAATCATCTTAATCGAATCTAATACAATATCTAATTTTTTACTTTTATCTCTTACTTGAATGATATCACCTGGTTTTAATCGATAAGACGGTATATTAACTTTTTTACTATTAACCATAAAATGTGCATGATTAACAAGTTGTCTAGCAGATGGTCTTGAAGGAGCAAATCCTAATTTATAAACTACATTGTCTAATCTAGATTCAAGCAATATTAATAGATTAAAACCTGTTTCCCCTTTCATTTGTGAAGCCTTTTTAAAATAATTTCTAAATTGTTTCTCTAACATCCCGTACATAAACTTGATCTTCTGTTTCTCTTTTAATTGTGTAGAGTATGTCGTAAAACGCTTTCTAGATTGACCATGCTGGCCAGGGCCATATCCTTTTCTTGACAATAATTTATCAAATTTTGGATTTCCAAAAATATTAACCCCAAGTTTTCTAACTAGTTTACCTCTAGGTGTGTTTAATTTTGCCATATAATCTTATACTCTTCTCTGTTTCTTAGGTCTACAACCATTATGAGGTAGTGGAGTTACATCAGATATTGAAGTTATTTGTAAACCTGCACCTGATAATGCTCTAATAGCTGATTCTCTACCTGCTCCAGGCCCTTTTACCCTAACTAAAACTTTTAATAAACCCATACCAATAACCTCGCTTGCAACTTTTTCTGCTGCTATAGAGGCTGCATAAGCAGTATTCTTTCTAGATCCTCTAAAACCCACTTTTCCAGCAGTAGCCCAAGCAATAACATTACCATGTTCGTCAGTAATTGTGATATTTGTATTGTTAAACGTTGCTTTTATATGAGCAATACCGTTTGTTGAGTCTACTTTCTTTTTCTTTGATCTTCCTGTTGCCATAATCTTATTTTATTGCCGCTACCTTCTTACCAAGTCCTACTGTTTGTTTTCTTCCTCTTTTGGTACGAGAGTTTGTTTTAGTTCTTTGTCCTCTTACTGGTAAAGATTTTCTATGTCTTACACCTCTATAACTACCAATATCTTGCAATCTTTTAATATTTTTAATATTCTCAGTTCTTAATTCACCTTCAATTAGTAATTTCAAATCAACAATAGCTTTTCTGATAGAATCTTCTTCCTTGCTACTAAGATCAGTAACTCTAGAATCAGGATTAATCTTGGATAATTCGCATATTTTTAATGCGGTAGTTAAGCCAATTCCATGAATATATCTAAGAGAGTAAGCAACTTTCTTATCCTTTGGTATATCAATTCCTGCTATTCTAGCCATTATCCTTGCCTCTGTTTAAGTCGAGGATTTCTCTTATTAATAATATAAATACGTCCTTTTCTACGTACAATAATACAATCTTGACTTCTTCTCTTTACTGATGCTTTAACTTTCATAATTATTGCCTAAAAGTGATTCTTCCTCTAGTTAAATCATATGGAGATAATTCCAAATCAACTTTATCACCAGGAAGCATTTTAATAAAATGCATGCGCATTTTACCGCTCACATGTGCAAGAACTTCGTGTTCTCTACCTCCTAAGTTTATTATCACTCTAAACCTTGCTCCTGGTAAAGCTTCCTTTATAATTCCCTCAACCGCTATTGATTCTTGTTTTGCCATACTATGTTAAAATTCTGGGTTGGAACTTAGTAATAAGAATTGAATGTTCAAAGTGTGCACTTGGCTTCCCATCTTGTGTCCTAATCGTCCAACCATCTTCATCGGTTTTAATGTGCCTACTACCTAAATTAACCATTGGCTCAATCGCTAAACACATACCTTCTTCTAATACAACATTGTGACTATGATTCTTAGGCTTACAAAAATTAGGAACTTGAGGATCAAGATGTAGTTGTTTTCCAATACCATGACCCACTAATTCTCGAACAATTGAATATCCTTTCGATTCCACATATTCTTGTATAGCCTGGCTAATATCATAGACAAGATTACCAGCTACTGCTTTACTAATACCTATATCAAGCGCTTTTTTTGTTGTATTTAGTAATAATTCTTTTTCTTTAGAAATCTCACCTACTGGAATAGTTCTTGCAGAATCACTATAATAACCATTCTTAAGAACTCCACAATCAATTCCCACTATTTGGCCTTCTTCTAATATTGTGTCCTTTGGTATCCCATGTACCACTTCATCATCAATTGATATACATAAAGTGGACGGAAAATTATTATATCCTTTAAATGCAGGAATTCCATCCTTTGAAACAATATAATCTTCAGCAATCTTATCTAATTCTAGGACAGATTGACCGGGAACAATATATTTCTCAACAAGATTTAAGGTATCAGACAGTATCTGACAACTTTCCGTCATCTTGGTAACTTGTTCCATATTATTTAAATCAACCATTATCTTCTACCTCTTATCTTCCCTTTTGATAAGAAACCGTCATAGTGTCTTGATAATAAATGTGTCTCTACTTGATTTAAAGTATCTAAACCAACACCAACGATAATTAATAAACTTGTACCACCAAAAAATGAAGCATAACTATAATCTAAACCAGCAAATTGTTGTAAGAAATATGGCATCAAAGCAATAAATCCAAGAAAACACGCTCCAGGCAATGTCACTCTAGTTAATATATTCTCAATGAATTCTGCTGTTTTTCTTCCAGGTTTAACTCCAGGTATAAATCCTCCCTGTTGCCTTAATGTTGAAGAAACTTGATTTGGATCAAATTGTAACGCCGTATAAAAATAGGTAAAGAAAACAATTAAAAGAGCAAAACAAACATTAGAAAACCAATGATCCATAGCAAACCAAGACATAAAATTTGACTGTGCAGCATTTTTGCCTAAAAAAGTTGCAATAGTACCTGGAATTAATAGTATAGATTGTGCGAATATAATTGGAATAACACCCGCAGTATTGATTTTCAATGGTAAATATGTAGATTGACCACCATAAACTTTTCTACCAATTATTCTCCTTGCATATTGAATAGGCACTTTTCTAATACCTTGCTGAATAAGAATAATTAACATAACTAAGAAGAAAAATAGAATCCCCAAGGCTAATTCAGACAATATCCCTCTCACTCCTTGTTGAAAATATGCTATCTCCGAAATCACAACATTAGGAAAACCAGCCAATATACCAACCATAATTATAAGAGATATTCCATTTCCAATACCATGTTCTGTGATTTTTTCACCCAACCATAAAAGGAACATTGTACCAGTTGTAATACAAACAATTGCAGTAAACCTAAATAAGAAACCAGGATTCAAAACAATACCATAACTCTCCAGTAGAAAAATAATACCAATTGATTGGACAAATGCGAGAATTACTGTTCCATATCTTGTAATTTGGGTAATCTTTGCTCTACCACTCTCTCCTTCTCTAGCTAATCTTTGGAAATATGGAAGTGTAGTTTGTAAAATCTGAACAATAATTGAAACAGATATATAAGGCATAATTCCTAACCCAAATACAGCTGCTTGTCCAAATGCTCCACCAGTAAACATGTTATAAAGTCCAAAAAATGTATTACTAAGTGAATCCATCGTCTGACGTAAAGCTTCTGGATCAATACCAGGAATTGGAACTTGAGCTCCAACTCTGACAACAACTAAAATTCCTAACGTAAATATGATTTTTCTTCTCAGTTCAGGAATGACAAAAATGTTTCTTAATTTTTGAATCATTCTACAATGACCTTTCCACCAACTTCTTCTATCTTTTTAATAGCTGACTTACTAAATGATGACGCAGTAATATTATATGCTTTTTTAATATCACCATTCGCCAAAATCTTTACAGGAAGAAAATTTGAAGAAATCAAACCATTCTTAAACAATACATCTGAATCAATATTTTTAACTTTAATCTTCCCAATATCAGAAAGATTAACAATCTCATATGATTTTTGAAAATTTGAATTATTAAATCCTCTCATTGGGACTCTTCTATAAAGAGGCATTTGACCTCCTTCAAACCAATATCTATGTTTAAATCCACTTCTTTGACCTGCCCCTTTATGTCCTCTGCCTGCAGTCTTCCCTAATCCAGATCCAGGACCTCTACCAACTCGCTTTGATTTTTTAATTGAATTAACTGGTTTAATTAGTTTCATTTAACTTCCTCAACCTTAACCAAATAATCTATTTTTTTAACCATTCCATATATAGAATCATTCAAATCTAGAACAACTGACTGATTAATTTTTCTCAGTCCTAAAGCATCTAATGTTGCTTTGGCTTTTCTAGAATATCCAATTCTACTTTTAACTTGTGTAATTTTTATTTTTTTATTAGCCACTTCTATACCTCAAACAGATTATTTGGAGTTTTACCTCTCTTTTTAGCAATTTTTCTTATATCCTGTAAATTTAGAAGCGCATTCATAACAGCTTTAGCAACATTCATAGCATTATTTGAACCCAATACTTTGGTATAAATATTACTTATACCTACTTGCTCCATAATTAGTCTTACAGCAGATCCAGCTATAATTCCAGTCCCAGGACGAGCAGGCTTTAATAAAACTCTACTTGCACCATATTTTCCGATAATCTCATGGGGAATTGTATAGTTGTAAACAGGTACTTTAATTAGATTTTGTTTAGCAGTATCTTTTGCTTTAGTAATTGATTTTAATACTTCGTTTGCTTTTCCAGCACCAATACCAACATGAGTTCTTCCATCTCCTATAACTACAAGAGTAGAAAAACTAAATCTCTTTCCTCTAGAATTAACTTTAGCAACTCTGTTAATTCTTATAACTGATTCTTCCCTTAAATCCAATTCTGAATGATTAATGATAGTCATTTATTCTCCATTATTAAAATTTTAATCCGCCTTTTCTAGAAGCTTCTGCCAACGATTTTACTCTTCCATGATACTTAAAACCGTTTCTATCAAAATAAACACTTATTACTTTTTTAGATTTAGCCCTCTCAGCAAGAGATTCCCCAATAAGAGAAGCAAGTTTAGTTTTATTGATTTTTTTACTATTATAAACTTTCTCTTTAGATGAAGCAGCAACAATTGTATTTTGATTAAAATCATCAATAATCTGAGCTTCTATATGCTTGGCGCTTCTATAAACACACAATCTATATTCTCCTTCGATAGGAAAAGGTTTTTTTGATCTCTTCTTTCTGCGTAAGTACTGTTCTTTTTTTGCTTTTAAAATACCCATGTTTTACTCAGTGCCTCCAACAGTTTTACCTTGTTTACGACGAACATATTCATCTTTATATCTAATCCCTTTTCCTTTATAAGGTTCAGGCTTTTTTAATGATCTTATTTTTGCAGATACTTGACCAACCAATTGCTTGTCAATTCCTTTAATCTCAAGTTTATTCTTTTGTGCATCTGCCTCAATACCATCAGGAAGTTCTAATGCTATATCATGTGAGAAACCTAACTGGAATACAAGTCGGTTACCTTGACTTTTTACATTATAACCAACACCTAAAATCTCTAAATGCTTTGAAAAACCACTATTAACGCCCTCAATTGCATTAGAAATTAATTGTCTTACCGTACCATGCATAGCTCTTGAGTGTCTATCATTATTTTTTATAGATACTCCAATTGAATCTTTATCAACTTTTAAATCAACCTCTTCAAAAAGATTCACTGATAATTGTCCCTTAGGACCATTAATTAATAAACTAGAGTTATCTTGCTCTATTTTTACGCCTTCTGGCACTATAATTGGTTTCTTACCTATTCTTGACATTCTACCAAACGTTGCAAAGCAACTCTCCTCCAACTTTTAATTCTCTTGCCACCTTATTACTTACTACTCCCCTTGAAGATGAAATAACACTAATACCTAATCCATTCAAGACTCTAGGGATATCACTAACCGATACATATACTCTTTTTCCAGGTTTACTAATCTTCTTAATAGTAGTAATAGCTGGTACATTGTTATCGTATCTTAAAAAGATTCTGATATCTTCTTTTTTTGATTCTTTATTTACAAATACAAAATTATCAATATATCCCTCTTCTTTTAAAATAAGAGAGATTCTTTTCTTCAGTTCAGAGGATGGAATATCTATCCATCTCTTCTTAGAAGAATAACCATTTCTTATTCTTGTACAATAATCTGCTATTGGATCTGTCATTGACATAAATATGCTCCTTACCAGCTTGCCTTTGTTACACCGGGAAGCTCTCCTTTGAGTGCTAATTCTCTAAAAGTTATTCTTGATAAACCAAATCTTCTCATGTATCCCTTCGGACGGCCAGATACTAAACATCTATTAGTTAGCCTAACAGGATTAGAACTTCTTGGAAGTTTTTGTAATTTTTTGGTTGCATTTAATTTATCTTCTTCAGAAGTATTTGGGTGTTTAATTAAATCCCTTAATTCTTTTCTCAAAAGATAGTGTTTCTTAACTTTTTTTGCTAAATGCTTTTCTCTTGCAATTTTAGACTTCTTCGCCATTTTTTTCCTCGTTTAAGTTATCTTCTTCTATTGGAACTTCTTCTGTCTGAGTACTTTTTTCTTTAATAGGAAGTCCCATTGCTCTCAACATTTCATACGAAATCTCATCATTGCCTGCCGAAGTCGTAATAATCACGTCCATACCTCTAATAGTATCAACTTTATCATAATTAATCTCAGGGAATACAACCTGTTCTTTAATTCCAAAACTATAGTTTCCTTGACCATCAAATGATTTGTTAGATAAACCTCTAAAATCTCTCGTTCTTGGAAGAGCCACAGCACATAATCTTTCCAAAAATTCATACATATAATTCTTTCTTAATGTCACTTTACAACCAACAGGAAATCCTTTTCTTATCTTAAAATTTGAAACATCTTTTTTTGCTTTAGTTATAATGGGTTTCTGTCCTGTAATTAGCATTAACTCATCCAAAGCTGCTTGTAGTGCTTTAGAATCATTTTTGGCATTACCTAAACCAATATTCAAAGTTATTTTTTCAATTTTTGGAGCTTCCATCATACTTTTTAAATCAAACTTCTTAACAAGATGTGGTCTTACTTCATTAAGATATTTTTGTTTGTAAGTAGGGGTATAAGTTGTTTCTGCCATGTTAACTAAGCTCCTTACCACTTTTCTTAGAAACTCGTACTTTTGATTTATCCTTCAATATTTTAAAACCAATTCTCGAGGTTTCATTATTGTCTAGAATCATAACATTTGATATATGTATAGATCTTTCTCTCTCGGTAAATCCACCTTTGGGATTTTCTTGAGAAGGTTTCAATGTCCTTTTGGTTAATGCAACTCCTTCAATGATAACTCTTTTAGTCACTGGAAATACTTTTAATATTTTCCCTGACAAACCTTTAAAGTTCCCAGAAATTACTTTTACCACCATATCTTTTTTAATCTTCATTATAAAACCTCTGGAGCCATTGATATAATTTTCATATATCCACTATCTCTTAGTTCTCTAGCAACTGGTCCAAATATTCTCGTTCCTCTTGGCTCGTTTTGACTATCTAATAAAACAGCAGCATTATCATCAAATCTTATATATGAACCATCTTTTCTTCGCAACTCTTTCGCAACTCTAACTATAACAGCACGAGAAATATCCCCTTTTTTTACCATTCCTCCTGGAATAGATGTCTTTACAGATACAACAACAACATCGCCTATGCTAGCATATCTTCTCTTAGAGCCACCCAGTACTTTAAAACACTGTACAACTTTTGCACCAGAATTGTCAGCTACTTTTAACTTTGTTTCCTGTTGAATCATATTATTTCTCGTTTTTCTCCGTTAATCTTGAAACACGCCATCTTTTAGTTTTGCTCAACGGTTTAGAGGAAATAATCTCAACTAAATCTCCATTCTTATAAGAATTATCTTCATCGTGGGCATAATATTTTTTTGATTGTCTTATATATTTTTTATAAAGCTTATGCTTCACTAATCTTTCTACACTAACAACTAGAGTTTTATCCATAGAATCAGATACAACTTTACCAATTAATCTTTGACGATTTCTATCCATTAGAATTATCCTTATTCAATATTTTCTCTCTTAATACTGTCTTAATCTTTGCATTCTCTTTACGTAAATCTGACAACAATCTATGATCTTCTAACTGTTGAATAGATTTTTGAAAACGGTATTTTTGTAAATTTTCTTTGTTATCGTTTAAACGTGAAAGCAAATCGTTATCAGATAACTGTCTTAAATCATTTACTTTCATCTAAACCTCTTCTTGCGACTAATTTTGTTTTAATAGGTAGTTTACTCCCTGCATTTTTAAACGCTTTATGTGCAACATCCCTTGGTAGTCCTTCTACTTCAAATAATATTCTTCCTGGTTTCACATTGCTTACCCAATATTCCAGAGATCCTTTTCCTTTACCCATTCTTGTTTCTAATGGTTTTGCTGTAATTGGCTTATCAGGAAATATTCTAATCCACATTTTTCCAACTTTTCTAACAAACCTAGAAATTGTAATCCTTGAAGCCTCAATTTGCCTAGCAGTAATCCAACCAGGTTCCATTGCTTTCAATCCATAACTACCAAAATTAACTTCGGTACCACCTTTAGCCATACCTCTTCTGTTTCCTCTATGAACTTTTCTATATTTTACTTTTGCAGGTTCTAACATTATTTACTCTTCGCTTTATTAAATCCATTACAAATCCAAACTTTAATACCAATAATTCCATATGTAGTATGTGCTTCAACAAGAGCATAATCGATATTTGCTCTAAGTGTATGAAGTGGTACTCTTCCATCCATAAATCTTTCAGATCTTGCAATTTCAACCCCACCTAATCTACCTGCGACATTGATTCTTATACCTTCAGCACCCATTCTCATAGTAGACTGTATTGTTTTATTAATAACTCTTCTATATGCCATTTTTCTAAGTAATTGATTTGCAATATTCTGACCTACAAGCTCTGCACTAAGCTCAGGTCTTTTAACTTCATTAATATTTAATTGGATATCATTTGTATTACAAAGTTTTGACACTTCTTTTTTCAATCTTTGAACTTCTTCTCCTCCTCTACCAATAACAATACCTGGTCTAGCGGTGTGAATCGTAATAGTAATTGATTGCGAAGTTTTTTCAATATTGATAGATGAAACCGATGCATCTTGAAGTCTCTTTTTAAGATATTTTCTCAATTGGATATCCTGGGCTAAATCAACAGCATACTGATTCTTTTTAGAAAACCAATTAGATTCCCAATCTTTATTTACATCTAACCTATATCCCTTTGGATGTGTTTTTTGTCCCATTAAATTATCCTATAATTATTTTTAAATGACTAGTTCTTTTCTTAATTTTATTTGCACGACCTTGTGCACGTGCTCTAAATCTTTTTAAAGGCGGACCTTCATCAACAGTAATTGTTTTTATTATAACACTATTCATATCTCTATCAAATTTCTCATTTCTAACAGCATTAGCAATAGCAGATGATAACGTTTTTTCGATAATTTTTGCTCCTTTTTCATCCATATGTTTCAATGAAGAAAGTGCTTTATTCACATTTAAACCTCTCACACAATTAGCAACTTTTCTAAGTTTTTTTGGTGACTGTTTTACATTGTTAGATTTTGAAATAATTTCCATAATTTTTCTATTACTTTCTGTCTCCAGAGTGCATTCTAAATATTCTTGTTGGAGAAAACTCACCAAGTTTATGTCCAACCATATTCTCAGTTATAAAAACAGGAATAAACTTATTTCCATTATGAATAGCAAAAGTATGTCCAACAAAATCTGGAGTTATTACTGAATTTCTAGCCCAGGTTTTAATAATACTTTTTTTCTTTGATTTCTCCATCTTTTCTACTTTCTTTAAAAGTTTAAAATCAATATGTGGTCCTTTCTTGATAGATCTAGACATTAATCATTTCTCCTTTTTACAATTAAAGAATTTGATTTCTTATTTTTCTTTCTAGTTTTATATCCTTTTGTAGGTTTCCCCCAAGGCGTAGTTGGGTGTCTTCCTCCAGAACTTTTACCTTCTCCTCCACCCATAGGGTGATCCACAGGATTCATTGCTACTCCTCTAACCTTAGGACGCTTACCTAACCATCTAGATCTACCAGCCTTACCTGATCGAATTAATTCATGGTGTTTATTGCCCACTATGCCAATTGTAGCCAAACAATCTTCGGAAACCATTCTTACTTCACTAGATGGCATTTTTAATGTCGTAAAACCTTCATCATTTGCCATAATCTGAACATAGGAGCCTGCGCTTCTAGCCAACTGTGCTCCTTTACCAGGAATTAGCTCCACATTGTGTACAAATTGTCCAGATGGTATATTTTTCAACATCATAGCATTACCTGTCTTCAGAGAAGTTTTTTCACCAGAAACAACTATATCACCAACTTTTAATCCATCTGGTTGAACAATATATCTTTTTTCACCATCTAAATAATAAAGCAATGCAATAAACGCACTACGATTTGGATCATATTCAATTGTTGCTACTTTAGCTTCAATATCAAATTTATTTCTCTTGAAATCTATAATCCGATAACTGCGTTTATGCCCTCCACCTCTTCTTCTAGATGTAATTCTACCCTTATTATTTCTTCCACCTGTTTTATTGAGTTTTCTTACCAAAGATTTCTCAGGCTTACTGGTAGTAATCTCAGTAAAATCGGGTCTAGAAGCAAATCTAGAAGCGGGTGTAACTGGTTTTAGTTGTCTTATTGCCATAATTATAATTTTTTATATACTAAATAAATCTATGTTATAACCTTCCATCAATGTTACTAAAGCTCTTTTCTTTAACTTTGTATATCCACTTGTTTTAATTGTTCTTCCACCGCTCTTTACTGTCATTTGTTTTTCTTTACCTTTTTTATTAGTAATAGCTACTTTTAAAACTTTAACTTTAAATTTTTTCTCAACAGCTTTTTTTATCTCTATTTTATTTGCACTTAAAGGTACTTCGAACGCATATTTATTACCTTGGTCCTGTAAAAGAGTCATTTTCTCGGTCACAATTGGACGTATTAGTATCTGAGAAAGATTATTCATTTTATTTATCTCCTCCAAACCTAGATGAAATAACTTCAAGTCCACTTGAATCAATTAAAACAATATCGGAATCGAACAAATCTACGATTGAACAAGAAGATGCCTTGACTACATTTACATATTTAACATTACGTGATGCTAAGAGCAGGTTATTATCTACTTCAGATGTAACAATTGTTAATTTTCTATTAAATAAATCGTTATCATGTAAAAATTGAACCAATTCCTTAGTTTTATTTGTTTTAAGATTAATTGAATCAGTTATCTTTAAAGATTTATTCTTTGTCTTGTCAGAAAGAATGCATTTAAAAGCCAATTTTTTTGTTTTAGCATTAACTTTCTTAAAATAATACTTTGGACTAGGTCCGAAAATAACACCTCCACCTCTCATTAAAGGAGATCTTATCGTTCCAGCTCTAGCATTCCCAGTGCCTTTTTGTTTAAATGGTTTCCTACCTCCGCCAGATACTAAGGATCGATTCTTAGTAGAACTTGTACCTTGCCTTGCATTATTTAACTCAGCCACAACGCATTGGTACACTACTTGATTATTCATTGGAACTTTAAATACTGAGTCGCTCACAGTATAATCTTTTTTATTATTTATTGATTTTATCTTCATTTCTTCAAAATAAATACTATAGCATTATTTGCACCTGCAATAGATCCTTTAACATATAGTAAGTTTCTTTCTTTATCGATATTAACAATTTCAAGATTTTCTGAAGTGGTATAAGAATTCCCTAATCTACCAGGCATCTTTAATCCTTTAAATACTCTAGAAGGCCAAGATGCTTGTCCAATTGATCCTCCAGCTCTTAAAGTATGTTTTGTACCATGGGTAGCAGGAGCTTTGCTAAACCCATGTCTTTTAATAACTCCAGCAAAACCTTTACCTTTTGATTTTGATCTTACATTTACCATCTCTCCAATATTAAAAATTGAAGAATCAAATTTTTGACCTAATTTGTAATCAAATCCATCTACAGATTGAAACTCTGCTAACACTTTCGCAGAATCTATCTTTGCTTTCTTCAAATGCCCTTTAAGAGGTTTATTCGTATTCCGTTTTGATTTCTCTCCAAAAGCAAGCTGTACAGAACTATAACCATCAGAGTCTATAGTTTTGACCTGTGAGACTGTACATGGACCAGCTTGAATCAAAGTAACTGGAACAACATGACCATTTTCATTGAACATTTGGGACATTTTTAATTTTTTACCAATTAAACCGTACATATTAACCTCTAATCTCTATATCTACGCCAGCTGGCAAATCTAATTTCATTAAAGATTCAACAGTTTTTGGTGTTGAATTCACAATATCTACTATTCTCTTGTGAATTTTTGTTTGAAATTGTTCACGAGATTTTTTATTAATAAAAGGTGATCTTAGAACTGTATAAACAGTTCTCCTTGTTGGCAATGGAATTGGGCCAGATATAATTGCTCCAGTAGATTTAGCTGTTCTTATAATTTTTTCTGCGGATTTATCCAGCAGTTTATGGTCATAAGCCCTTAGTGAAATTCTTATTAGATCTTTACTCATTATTCTTCAACTCCATTTTTAACTCGTGTTTTCATTAATTTTTCTTCCACTTGAGTTGGAACTTTATCATAGTGGGAAAAGTCCATAGAGAAATTTGCTCTACCTTGAGATAAAGATCTTAAGTCAGTTGCATACCCAAACATTTCACTAAGCGGCACAACCGCTTTAATGAGTTGATTTGAACCCTGTTGACCAATTGTATCTACTTTACCTCTTCTTGAATTAATATCCCCTATAACATCACCCATATAATTCTCTGGAGTTGTTGCTTCAACTTTCATAATTGGTTCCATTAATACAGGGTTAGCTTGTTTACAAGCATTAATAATTGCTCTAGAACCAGCCACTTTAAATGCAATTTCTGATGAATCAACGTCGTGGTATGATCCAAACACGAGCTCAACTTCTATATCTGGAATAGGATATCCATATAAGACACCATTCTGCAACGCTTCTTGAATACCTTTATTAACAGCAGGTATATACTCTCTAGGAATAACGCCCCCAACAATTTTATTTACAAATTTATACCCGCTTCCTTGTTTTCCAGGCTTTACATTTATTACAACATGACCATACTGTCCACGACCACCAGATTGGCGGATAAATTTTTCATCAATTTTTTCAACAGATTTTTGTATTGCTTCTCTGAACGAAACTTGAGGCTTCCCAATATTTGCATTAACATTAAATTCTCTTCTAAGTCTATCAATAATAATCTCCAAGTGAACTTCACCCATTCCTGAAATCAAGGTTTGTGCTGTCTCTTTATCAACCTCTACTTTAAAAGTAGGGTCTTCTTCACTTAACTTACTCATTCCTTTAGCTAATTGATCTTGATCTCCCTTAGAAACAGGTTCAATCGAAACTGAAACAACAGGTTCTGGAAATTCCATTGACTCTAAAATAACATCACCTTTTTCTGATAATGTATGTCCAGTCTTAGTGTTTTTTAAACCAATAACTGCAACTATTTCTCCAGCTTTAACCTCTTGGAGCTCTTCTCTTTTATTAGCATGCATCTGCAAGATTCTTGAAATACGTTCTTTTTTACCTGTATTAGAATTAATACAAAAAGAACCCTTTTTTAAAAATCCAGAATAAACTCTCAAATAAGTTAGTCTTCCAACAAAAGGATCTGTAGCAATTTTGAATGCAAGGGCTGTAAAGGGTGCATCATAAGAATTTTTGATATTTATTTTTTCTTCAGGATTATCAACTAAAGAAGCTTCTGTACTATCAATATCAAAAGGAGAAGGTAAGAAAGCAACAACAGCATCTAAAACTCTCTGCACACCTTTGTTTTTAAAAGCCGATCCACATAGAGTTGGGACAAAAGCATTTTCTAAACAACCTTGCTTTAATGCGCTTACGATCTCTTCGGATGAAATTTTTTCTTCATTAACATATTTTTCCATTAATGTAGCATCATATGTAGAAACTTCTTCTACAAGAAAGTTTCTATATTTGTTTGCCTCGGATACTAAATCTGCTGGAATATCAATATATTCAAAATCAGCTCCTTGAGTACTTTCGTTATATTGAATAGCTTTCATTCTTATTAAATCAATAACTCCATGAAAATCTTCACCTGAACCAATTGGTAATATAAGAGGAAGAGGTTTAGCGTTTAATCTATCTTTCATACTTTTTATTGCAGCATGAAAATCAGCACCAACTCTATCCATTTTATTTATAAAAGCAATTCTTGGTACATTATATTTTGTTGCTTGTCTCCAAACTGTTTCACTCTGAGGTTCGACTCCAGCAACTGCACAAAAAACAGCAACTGCACCATCAAGAACACGTAATGATCTTTCTACTTCCATAGTAAAATCTACGTGTCCAGGGGTATCAATTAGGTTAATACGATTCTCATTCCAGTAGAAAGTTGTCGCAGCAGAAGTAATTGTAATACCTCTTTCTTGTTCTTGAGCCATCCAATCCATAGTCGCTGCACCATCATGAACTTCACCCATTCTATGGGTTTTACCAGCATAGTATAACATTCTTTCTGTTAATGTTGTTTTTCCAGCATCCACATGAGCCATAATTCCAATATTTCTTATAATTTTTAAATCAGCAGACATTACCTTCCCCTACCAAAATGAGCAAACGCTTTGTTTGCCTCAGCCATGCGATGAGTATCTTCTTTCTTTTTTATTGCATTCCCTTCATTGTTTGATGCTGCAATAAGTTCACTAGCCAAACGATTTGACATAGGGCTACCAGACTTATTTTTTGCACTATCAATAATCCAATGTGATGCCAGGTAAAACTGCCTATTAGATGGAACTTCAATTGGAACTTGATAAGTTGCTCCGCCAATTCTTCTTGACTTTACTTCTACATGCGGTGTAGCATTATTTAAAGCTTTTTTAAAAATGTCTATCGGATCTTTTTTTGTCTTATCTTTAACAATATCCAATGAATTATAGAATATCTTCTCAGCAATTCCTTTTTTACCTTGAGTTAATAAGTAATTGATAAACTTAGATACTTCTAAATCATTAAATTTAGGATCAGGGCTGATAGATCTTTTTTCTGGTCTTCTTCTTCTCATATTTATTTTTTAGGTTTTTTTGCACCATAGCGCGATCTACTAGTCCTTCTATCATCTACACCAGAAGTATCTAGAGTACCACGTACTATATGATAACGTACTCCAGGAAGATCTTTTACTCTGCCACCTTCAATTAACACTATTGAGTGTTCTTGTAGATTATGACCTTCTCCTGGTATATATGCAGTAGCTTCAATACCATTAGTTAATCTCACTCTTGCAACTTTTCTTAGAGCAGAATTTGGTTTTTTGGGCGTAGTTGTATAAACACGAGTACATACACCTCTTTTCTGAGGGTTATTCTCGAGGGCTCTGCTAGTCGTTTTTTTAACAGATCTTTTTCTACCCTTTCTTATTAACTGGTTTACTGTTGGCATAATTTTTTTCCTTCAATAAGTATAAAACGTCGGAATATATCGTTATAACGAGCAAGAATCAAACTTTTTCTTGAACGCGTAGGAGAAGAATGTTCTAATTACAAAAATTAACTAAATATAATTATAGAACAATATCCTAACTATCGTCTTCAATTTGGATATTTTGTAGATCAGGAAAACCAGTTCCTGCTGGGATTAATCGCCCTAATGCAACATTTTCTTTAAGACCAAGTAGGAAATCTGTCTTAGACGCAGTAGCTGCATCAGTTAAAACACGAGTTGTCTCTTGAAAAGAAGCTGCAGAGATAAAACTTGTTGTATTTAGTGAAGATTGTGTAATTCCCATAAGAATTGGTCCAAACGTTGCTGGCTTAGCTTTATGGAATTTAACCAAATCTTTACCTTTATCTTTGAATTCTTTATTTAACTCTTTTACCTCATTTGCAGAGATCATTACATCAATCTCTAAATTTGAACTTCCAGATTCATCAATGACTACCATACCTTTCATGTTATCATTTGTATCAAATACTACAGATTTGTCTAACCTTTCCCCGGGCGTAAAGCTTGTATCTCCTTTATCGCCGATTACAACTTTTTTCATCATTTGGTTAACAATAATCTCTATATGTTTATCATTTATGCCAACACCCTGCAACCTATATACTTCTTGAATTTCATTAACCAAATATTCTCTTACTGCATTCGGACCTAAAATGCTTAAAATATCAGCTGGAGAGACTGCTCCTTCACATAAAGGTGTACCTGCATTAATAAAATCACCTTCATGTACAATAACATGTTTTCCGTAAGGAATCTTATATACAACTTCCTTTCCAGCGGATGGTGTAATAGAGATTTTTCTTATTCCTCTTTTCATTTCTCCAAATTCAACAGTACCATTAACTTCTGTTACAACAGCTGGATTTGAAGGTTTTCTAGCTTCGAATAATTCCGCCACCCTAGGTAAACCACCAGTAATATCTCTTGTTTTACCAATATCCTTCTGAATTTTAACTAAAGTTTGTCCTTTGGAAACTTTTTGACCATCTTTCACAATCAAAGTTGCTTTGACAGGTAAGATAATTCCTCCTGATAATAAATCTCCTTGTTTCTCAGATTTGCTATAAATCTCAATTTGAGGACTTAATCTTCTGTTTTTAGACTCAGTAACAACTTTTTGTTTTTTTCCGCCTTCAACAGCTTCTTCATGATATGTGTCCCCTTCTATGAAATCTTTCATGCTAATATAACCAGATTGTCTAGCAAGAATAAGAGCTGTATATGGATCCCAAGAAAATAAAATATCATTTTTCTTAATCTTTGATTTATCTGAAACATTAACATTTGCACCATAAGGAACATTATATGTATCTAAAACATTTCCTTTTGAATCAACAACAGCAACTTTTCCACTTCTTGATAGACATCTGGTAACTTTGTCACCATCTTCATCAACTGTAGAAGCTGATTCATACTTACCATTAAATTGGACTATACCACTATGTTTTGCTTTCATATCAGATTCCTCAACAATCCTTGTTGCTGTACCTCCAATATGGAATGTTCTTAGCGTTAATTGGGTCCCTGGCTCTCCAATGCTCTGAGCTGCAATAATACCCACAGCTGTACCTCTGTTAACTAATTCTCTTCTTGTTAAATCCCAACCATAACATTTTGCACAAACTCCTCTTCTAGTTTCACAAGTAAGAACAGATCTGATTTTAATGGTTGATATATTATTCTCAGAAATAATTGAAGCTTTTTCTTCATCAAATATTTCACCAGATTTAACAATTTTTTCTCCATCAATGATAATATTTTCAGAAGAAGTTCTTCCTAATATTCTTTCAGTTAAAGGTTCAATCACTTCTTCACCCTCTTTAAGGTCTGAAATTGTAATACCATTAATTGTTTTGCAATTATCTGTAGATACTACTACATCCTGTGCAACATCAACCAACCTTCTAGTTAAATATCCTGCATCAGCTGTCTTTAATGCAGTATCTGCTAATCCTTTTCTTGCCCCATGGGTAGAAATAAAATATTCCATAACAGACAGACCTTCTTTGAAATTAGACATAATTGGGCTTTCTATAATTTCTCCACCGCCAACCATTGATTTTCTTGGTTTAGCCATCAAACCTCTCATACCAGCTAACTGTTTAATTTGGTCTCCGCTACCTCTTGCTCCTGAATCTGCCATCATGTATACTGGATTAAAACCTTCATCTTCTGATTCTAATCCTTTCATCATTTCAGAAGCTACATCACTTGTAGCTTTTGTCCAGATATCGATAACTTTATTATATCTTTCACCTTCTGTTAAGATGTGTCTATTAAATCTACCTTGAATCTTTTCCACTTCCTGTTCAGCTTTATTGATGATATCATTTTTGAGTTCCGGAATACGAATATCAGTAATTGATATTGAAGTTCCACTCTTTGTAGCAATTAAAAAACCTAAATCTTTAAGATTGTCTAATAGTTCTACAGTCTTCTCATTACCAGCTTTTACAAAAGAATCTCCAATAATATAGCTTAATCTCTTCTTAGAAATCATCTCATCATAATAACCTAATTCACTAGGGATAATACTATTAAATATTGCACGTCCAACTGTAGTATCCTTATACCACTTACCATCATGTCTTAAGTTAATAATAGCGTGTAAATCTACTTTTTTGTTTTCATATGCGATTTCTACTTCTTCAATGGATCCAAAAAGCTTTCCTTCACCTTTTTGCTTTGTTCTTTTTCTTGTTAAATAATAACAACCTAAAATCATATCTTGCGAAGGCAATGTAATTGGTTTTCCGCTTGCAGGATGTAGAATATTTTGACTTGCCATCATTAGAATTCTAGCTTCTAATTGAGCATTTATTGACAAAGGAATATGTACAGCCATTTGGTCACCATCAAAATCAGCATTAAAAGCAGAACAAACTAATGGATGAACTTTAATTGCTTTACCATCTATTAAAATGGGTTGAAACGCAATAATTCCAAGCCTGTGTAGCGTTGGAGCTCTATTAAGAAGGATTGGATAATCTTTTACCACATGTTCTAAAATTTCATAAACAATTTTTTCTTTATTTTCGATCATTAATTTTGCGCTTCTTGGTGTTGCTGACAAATCTCGCCTAGTAAGTTCACGAATTAAGTGAGGTTTAAAAAGCTCTAGAGCCATATTTTTTGGAAGACCGCATTCAGTCATCTTTAATTCAGGACCAACAACAATCACAGATCTACCAGAATAGTCAACACGTTTACCAAGAAGATTTTGTCTAAATCTACCTTGTTTACCTCTTAACATATCAGAAATCGACTTAAGTGGACGTTTTGAACCACTTCTTATTGCTGTTTTTCTTTTAGTATTATCAAAAAGTGCATCAACAGACTCTTGAAGCATTCTCTTCTCATTTCTCAAGATTACCTCAGGTGCTTGAATATCCATTAACTGCTTTAAGCGATTATTTCGTATAATAATTCTTCTATATAAATCATTAAGATCACTTGCAGCAAATCTCCCTCCTTCAAGAGGAACTAAAGGTCTTAGCTCAGGAGGCATAACAGGTAAAATTGATACTATCATCCATTCTGGTTTGTTGCTACGATCTTCAGCAAAATCTTTAATAACCTTCAAACGCTTTCGCGCATCTAGCCTCTTTTGTTTAGATTTTGTTGTATTACTTATTAATTCTAATTCATTTTTTAACTCTAATAAATCTAATGCTGATAGAGCATCCTTTAGACCTTGTCCTCCCATTGATGCATAAAAATGTGATTCTTCTTCTTTTTCTTTTTGTGAAACAGCTTCATAACCAAATTCAGATTCCATTTCTAAATATGCTTCTTCATCAATTAAGTCAAATCGTTTATAAGGACTTTTTCCAGGATTAATAATAAGATAATTTTCATAATATACTACACTCTCTAGCTGTTTAGCGCTTTTCCCTAATATATAACTTAGCTTACTTGGTATAGATTTTAAGAACCAAATGTGCACTACAGGGACAGCTAGCGTTATATGACCCATTCTATTTCTACGAACTTTTTTAGTAGTCACTTCTACGCCACATCTATCACAAATAATACCTCTATATCGTATTCCTTTATATTTTCCACAGTGACATTCAAAATCTTTTACTGGACCAAATATTTTTTCACAGAACAAACCATCTTTTTCTGGTTTATATGAACGATAATTAATTGTCTCAGGTTTTAAAACTTCACCATAAGAACTTTCAAGAACTTTTTCCGGTGAAGCCAGTTTAAGTGAAATGCTATTCTTTGCTTTATACATTTATTTTTTTTCCCTTAATCTAAAGTTATGTCTAATCCAAGACCTTGAATCTCTTTCATAAATACATTGAAAGCTTCTGGTCTTGATGGTTCAGGTAAATCTTCTCCTTTAACAATAGCACTGTAAACTTTTGATCTACCTTCAATATCATCAGATTTAATCGTTAAAATTTCTCTTAATAAATGAGCAGCACCATATGCTTGAAGAGCCCAAACTTCCATTTCTCCAAATCTTTGGCCTCCAAATTGAGCTTTCCCACCTAAAGGTTGTTGGGTAACTAGTGAATATGGTCCAGTAGATCTTGCATGCATTTTGTCATCAACCATATGAAATAGTTTCATCATGTACATATGCCCCACTAGAACTGGATTATCAATTTTGTCTCCAGTTAGCCCATCATACAACGTAACTTTTCCTGAAGATGGTAAACCTGCTTCCTTCATTTTTCCTGCAACCTCATCTGGAGTAGCACCATTAAATACAGGAGTTTCATATTTCTCACCTAGAATTTTACCTGCCCACCCAAGCATTGTCTCATAAAGCTGACCTAAATTCATTCTTGATGGAACGCCCATTGGATTTAAACAGATATCTATTGGTGTTCCATCTTCTAGGAAAGGCATATTTTCTTCAGGAACAATTGTTGCAACCACCCCTTTATTACCATGTCTACCTGCCATTTTATCACCTATAGAGATTTTGCGCTTGTTTGCTACATACACCTTTGCAAGCTTAAGAATACCAGGCTGTAATTGATCGCCTTCCTTTAGCTTAAAAATATCTGATTCAAGTTTTTCGTCGAGATCGATTAAATTTCTATCAAATGATTTGAAAGAAGCAATAATTTTTTCCCAAGATTTATCCCCAGAAACCCATGGATTCTTAAGTGAAAAAAGTCCAAAATTTAATCCATCCAATTTTTTCGATGTAAACTTAGCACCTTTTTTTACTAACACTTTATTCTCTCGCTTAGCTTTTACACCCAAGCAAATTTTATTATTCAGCAATGCTTTAACAATATTATCTCTATTAGATCTTAGAGTTCTTTCATTTTCTCTTTTTTGTTTTTGCAATCCTTTAATCATTTCGTTGACTTTTGCTTTAGATTGCTTAGAAGTCTTTTTATATAAATCTGTGCTAATTACAACTCCTTTTACACCTGGTTCTGCTTTTTTAGATGCATCTTTTACATCACCTGCTTTTTCTCCAAAAATTGCTCTTAATAACTTCTCTTCAGGTGAAGGATCTGTTTCCCCTTTAGGTGTAACTTTACCAATCAAAATATCATCCTCATTAACAATTGCTCCAACCCTTATTAAGCCATCTTCATCTAATTGGCTAGTAGCATCTTCGCTTACATTTGGAATTTCAGGTGTTAACTCTTCTTCTCCTCTCTTGGTATCACGTACTTCTAATTCAATTTCGTTGACGTGAAGTGATGTAAATACGTCCTCTTTGACAAGTCTTTCACTAATAACGATAGCATCTTCAAAGTTATATCCATTCCAAGGCATAAAAGCTACTAGAACATTCTTGCCTAAAGATAATTCTCCATTATCTGTTGCAGCTCCATCTGCTATCACATCACCAATTTTAACCTTCTGACCCTCTTTAACAATCGCTTTTTGATTATAGCAAGTGTTTTGATTAGACCTCGAATATTTAAGCAACTCAATAGTACAAAGATTCTCATCTTTCCTAAGAACAATTCTTTGAGGAAATTTATTATCTTTAATAACAATCTTTTTCGAGTCTACATAGACAACGGTTCCATTCACTGGAGACAAAACAACAGCTTTAGAATCTATAGCGACTTTTCTTTCCATTCCAGTAGCAACAATAGGTGATTCTGTCTTTAATAAAGGAACAGATTGACGTTGCATGTTAGATCCCATAAGAGCTCTATTGGCATCATCATGCTCTACAAAAGGTATAAGAGCAGCTGCAACACTAAGAATCTGGTTTGGAACGATATCAGTATATTCTACGTTTTGTGAATCTACAATTGGGAAGTCTCCTTTTGATCTAACTCTCAGTTTTGGATCAGTTATCTTATTGTTATTATTAATATTTAAACCAGATTGTGCGATATTAGTTCTATCTTCGTCATCAGCTGATAAATATTTTATCTTATTTGTAACAATTTTATCCTCGACTTTTCTATAAGGCGCTTCAATAAATCCGTGATTATTAATTTTTGCCATCAATGCTAAAGAAGATATTAATCCAATATTAGGACCTTCGGGTGTTTCGATAGGACACAACCTTCCATAATGGGTATAATGAACGTCTCTAACTTCAAACCCAGCTCTTTCTCTAGAAAGACCGCCTGGTCCAAGTGAAGATATTCTTCTTTTGTGTGTAATCTCTGCTAAAGGATTAGTTTGATCTCCAAACTGGGATAATGGACTCGTACCAAAGAATGTATTAATAACAGTGGTAACCAATCTAGAATTAATTAAATCTTGTGGCGTAATTGTTTCCGACTCTCTAAGATTCATTCTCTCATACACTGTTCTTACCATTCTAGACAATGCAGAATTAAATTGAACTTTAAGTTGCTCTCCAACAGTTCTCACTCTCCTATTTCCTAAATGATCTATGTCGTCTGGTCGTCTCAATCCTTTTCTCATTAGAATAAGATATTTTATAACTACAATAAAATCGTCATGAGTAAGTACAGATTCTTTTCCTTTGTTATTTAAATTAAACTGTTTATCTAACCTATATCTACCAACTTGACCTAAATCATATTTCTTGGGATGAAAAAACATTCTATCAATAAATTTCTGTGCTGCTTCTGCATTTGGTGCATCACTTCCCCTTAAAAGGGAATATACTCTAATGAGTGCTTCTTCAGTTGATTTAGTAGGATCTTTCTTAATAGTATTATTTATCATCATACTATCGATATTATCTTTAACATTGGCAACTTTGATAATCTTAGTCTTATTATCTTTTAAGGCCTTAATAATAGAATCATTAATTTCTTTTCCACTCTCAGCAAATAATTCTCCTGTACTCTTATCGATTATGTCATCAACAATTATATATTTTGAGTAATCATCAGGATTAATTTTTGATACATCTAAGCTTAATACTAGATCAAAAGCATTATAGATATCTTGATCTGAACTAAAACCTAGAGATCTTAATAATAATGTCGCGGGGAATTTTCTTTTCCTATCAATAATAGTAAAAAGAATATCATTAATATCCGTTGTAAAATCTATCCAAGAACCACGAATCGGTATAATCCTAGCATTGAAAAGCTTTGCTCCATTTGGATGAAAACTTTGATCAAAAAATGCTCCCGGAGATCTTTGTAGTTGGGTAACAACAGTTCTCTCTGCACCATTAATAATAAATGTTCCTTTATTAGTCATATAAGGAATATTACCAAAATAGACATCTTGAGTTATTTCTTCAGCTATCTTTTTCTTATCATTTTCATCCGTAATTTTGAGCTTAAGTTTAACCTTAAGAGGTACGTTATATGTTATACCACGATCAGAACATTCTCTTGGTGAATATCTTGGTTTACCAATAGAATAATTCATATACTCTAATATATAATTCTCGTGATTGTCTTGAAGCGGAAAGATAGATTTAAATGCTTCGTGCAATCCAGATAATTCTCTTTTACTTGGACTGATATCCTCCTGTAGAAATTCATGAAAAGATCCAATTTGCAAATCAAGCAAATTAGGTAATTCTACATCAGTTTTTATTTTTTCAAAACTGTGTCTATTATTTAACTTATTTAACTTATCCAAAAAGCTCTCCCTCCAAAAAATTGATTAATAATTATTAACTAACAACTATTTTAACTCTACTGAAGCTCCGGCTTCTTCTAATTGAGACTTAATATCTTCAGCCTCTTCTTTTGAAGCGCCTTCTTTAACAGCTTTAGGAGCAGAATCAACCAATTCTTTAGCTTCTCTTAGCCCTAAACTAGTTATTGCTCTAACAACCTTAATTACTCCAATTTTAGATTGGCCAGCGGCTGTTAAAACTACATCCATAGTACTTTTTTCGGCGGCAGCATCTGCATCATCTGTAGCGGCTGCTCCTGGAGCAGCAGCTGCGACTGGAACTGCAGCTGTTACACCAAATTTTTCTTCGATATCTTTAACAAGCTCAGAAATTTCAATCATATTTGCTTCTTCAAGATATTTTAAAACATCTTCTCTTTTAGCACTCATTTTTAATTACCTTTCTTTGAATTTAATTGTGTAAGTCTACCTAATAAGCCTGAAACAGAACTATTTAAAACACTGCTCAGTTTTGACATTGGAGAATTAAGCATCCCAACCAATTTCGATAGAAGCTGTTCTTTGGATGGAAGGTTAGCTATCTTATCAAACTGATCTGAGGTAAATATCTCACCGTCAAATATCATGCCTTTAACTGAAGGCTTATCAAAATCTTTTAAAAATTCTTTAATTACTCTTGCAGGGCTTGTTGGATCATCATAACCAAATGCTATCGCGGTAGGACCTTCTAAAAATTCATCAACACCAGAAATTCCTACTTCTTTTGCAGCTAATTTAATTAAAGTATTCTTCGCAACAGTAAATTCAACACCTTTCTCTACAAAATTCTTTCTTAGTTTTGTAACGCTCACAACATCTAAACCTAAATAATCAGTAAAATATATTGCCTTAGCTTTATCAAGTTTTACACTTAACTCTTTCACTGAATTAATATTTTTTACACTTGGCATAATTATTCAACTCCTATCTTAATTCCTGGTCCTAATGTAGAAGATATGCTTATCGAATTCAGAAAAGTTCCTTTAAAAGAATTAGGTTTTGCACCCATCACTGCACTATGAAGAACTTTAAAATTTTCTTTTAAATCACTTTCAGAAAATGAAGTCTTACCAATAGACGATTGAAGAATACCATTCTTTTCTACTCTAGCATCAATTTTTCCTGCCTTTAATTCTTTAACTGATTTTTCGATGTCATTAGTCACGGTACCAGATTTCGGGTTAGGCATTAAACCTTTAGGCCCTAATACTTTACCTAATTTTCCCATCTCACTCATTAAATCTGGAGTAACGACTATTTTATCTACATCTGTCCATCCACTTTTTATTTTTTCAAGATACTCTTTGTTACCGACAAGATCTGCTCCTGCGTCCTTTGCTTCTTTTTCTTTATCTGCATTTACTATAGCTAAAATAACTACCTTTTTACCTATCCCATGAGGTAACATTAAATTTAGTCTAATATTTTCATCAGCATGTCTAGGATCAACTCCTAAATTATACGAAACATCAACAGATTCAGCAAAAGACGTTTTTTTAAATTCCATTAACAAAGATATCGCTTCATCAATTGTATGTGTTTTTGATAAATCTATTTTTTCATTTACCAATTTTGAAAATTTTGTTTTTTTCATCTCTCTATCTCAATTCCCATACTAACTGCAGTTCCAGCAATCATTTCAGCTGCATGATCTAAATTATGAGCATTTAAATCTTTCATTTTCATTTCTGCAATTTTTTTACATTGCGCAATAGTAATCGTAGAAACTTTATCTCTATTTGGTTCTTCAGAACCTTTTTTTAATTTTAATTCTTTCATTATTAGTGTAGAAGCAGGTGGTGATTTAGTTTCAAATGTAAAAGATCTATCTTTATAAATTGTTATCACCACAGGAGTTAACACTCCTTGCAATTCTTTCGTTTTCTCATTAAAAGCGTTACAAAAATCCATGATATTAACTCCATGTTGACCAAGGGCAGGTCCAACAGGTGGGGCAGGATTCGCTTGTCCAGCTGGAATTTGTAATTTAATTAATCCACTTATTTTTTTCTTTGCCATATTAATTATCAGTAATTATTTGGTTAAAATCTAATTCAATCGGTGTTGGACGGCCAAAAATATTGACGTTAACTTTAATTCTATTTCTATCATTAATCTCTTGTACTAATCCATCAAAATCTTTAAAAGGACCATCAATAACCTTTACAGAATCTCCAACTTTAAATGGAATTTCAATATCATGTACAGTCGTATCATCGCTATCAATAGATCCTACAATTCTTTTAATTTCATTATCACTTAATTTTTGAGGACTATCTTTAGGTCCGACAAAACTCATAACACCATCAATATTTTCAATAAAAAATTTTGTCTGAATGTTCATCATCATTTTTAATAAGATATATCCAGGAAAGAATACTTTTTGTTTAACAAATTTTTTTCCATTTTTAATATGTACAACGTTCTCTGTTGGAATAAGTATATCTTCAATACTCTTTGCTATATCAGGTTCATATTCAAGTTCGCGAAAAATAGAAGATTTTATTTTTTCTTCTTTTCCTGACATCACTCTTAAACTATACCAATTCATAACAATACACTCACCAACTTTTGTACTAACCAATCAACACCAAAAAGAAAAACAACAAATATAAGAGAAAAAATAATAATTAGATAAGTTGAACCTCTCAATTCAGGATAAGTTGGCCAAGCAACTTTATTCATTTCTAGATACACTTGATTTAAAAAATCTTTTATCACTTTAAACATATTTTCCCTTATCGCAGGTGAGGCAGGAATTGAACCCGCAACCCCCGGTTTTGGAGACCGGTGCTCTACCAATTGAGCTACTCACCTATTTGCTATTTTATTTCTTTAAAAACAACGTGCTTTTGAGCTACAGGATCATATTTCTTATATTCTATTTTATCAGGATGTCTATGTTTACTTTTAGTAACAGTATAACGATACCCTGTTCCTGCAGTGCTCTCTAGTCTTACAATTGCTCTTTTGCTATTTCCCGCCATTATTATGAGACAACTTCGGTAACAACACCCGAACCTACAGTGTGTCCACCTTCTCTAATAGCGAATCTAAGCTCTTTATCCATAGCAATTGGTGTAATAAGCTCTACATCCATTTCAATATTATCACCAGGCATAACCATTTCGGTTCCTTTTGGTAATGTAACAACTCCAGTCACATCAGTAGTTCTAAAATAGAACTGAGGCCTGTAGTTGTTAAAAAATGGAGTGTGTCTACCACCTTCATCTTTCTTTAAAACATATACTTGTGCTTTGAAGTTTGTATGAGGAGTAATTGAACCCTTAGCAGCAGCTACCATTCCTCTTTTTAATTCGTCTTTTTCAACACCTCTCATTAACAAACCAGCATTATCGCCAGCTTCACCTCGATCAAGCGTTTTTTGGAACATCTCTACACCTGTCACAACAGTTTTCTTATCAGAGCCTAAACCAACAAGTTCAATTTCATCTCCAATTTTTACGATTCCACGTTCAATCCTACCTGTTCCAACAGTTCCTCTACCGGTAATACTAAATACGTCTTCTATTGGCATTAAAAATGGTTTGTCAATAGCACGTTTTGGTTGAGGAATAAATGAATCACAAGCTTCCATTAATTCGGTAATACATTTAGTAGCTTCTGCATCATCTTTATTCTCGAGCGCTTTTAAAGCACTTCCTTTAATGATAGGAGTATTATCGCCGTCAAATTTATATTCATTTAACAGGTCTCTCAATTCCATTTCAACTAACTCTATTAGTTCAGGATCATCAACTTGATCAACTTTGTTCATGAAAACCACCATACTAGGTACATTAACCTGACGAGCTAATAAAACGTGTTCACGAGTTTGAGGCATAGGACCATCTGCAGCACTAACCACAAGAATGGCTCCATCCATTTGTGCAGCACCAGTAATCATATTCTTGATATAGTCGGCGTGCCCAGGACAATCAACGTGAGCATAGTGACGATTTTCAGTCTCATACTCAACATGTGCTGTTTGGATAGTAATACCTCTTTCTCTTTCCTCAGGTGCATTATCAATAGTATCAAAAGAACGCACTTCCGCCATTCCCAAAAGACTTTGGGTTTGCGTAATTGCTGCAGTCAACGTTGTTTTTCCATGATCAACGTGACCAATAGTACCAATATTACAGTGAGGCTTATTTCTTTCAAATTTGCCTTTAGCCATTTTTCTCTCCTTATTTAATAAATAAAAATTCTTTGAGCCTACGACCGGGATTGAACCGGTGACCTCTTCCTTACCAAGGAAGTGCTCTACCTACTGAGCTACGCAGGCATTAAGCTTATTGAGCGGGCGACGAGATTCGAACTCGCGACCCTCAGCTTGGAAGGCTGATGCTCTACCAGCTGAGCTACACCCGCAAAACTCGTGGGGAAAGAAGGATTCGAACCTCCGTAGACTTACGTCGGCAGATTTACAGTCTGCTGCCTTTAACCACTCGGCCATTTCCCCTCAATCCCTATCCGTTATTCCTTGAGTAGGAAAAATTTTCAAATAACTCTTTACCTAGTCGGTGAGCCGGCGAGAGGATTTGAACCCCCGACCCGCTGATTACAAATCAGCTGCTCTACCAACTGAGCTACACCGGCATACACAATCTTACGTACGCGTGCGCGTAGGCAAAAACGACGAAATATAACGAAAATAAAGAGAAAATCAAATTATTTCTTTTTGAGGAGCTTCTGAAAATCTTTTAAATCTTCAATTAACCAACCTAATTTTTCAATTTCTCCTCTTAGCTTATCTGCTTCTTCCCATTTTTGTTGATTTCTCATTTTTTCTCTCAAAGATGCCAATTCTTGAACTTCAGAAGGAATTTCCTGATTTTTTAAGGAAGATTGGTTAACAATACAAAAGATAGAATTGAACCCAGCAATGAATTTTTGAGATTCCTCTATATCTTTTTTTGATAATAAATTATCATGGATTTTTTTATTCTTTTTATTAATAAAATCAAAAAATATGCCCAAAGCTGATGGAGTATTTAAATCATCATTTAATGCATCTAGAAATCTAGTATAATCGTCTGAAATGCTCGCATTAGAACTTTCTAATGTATTTATTCCTATATGCTCTATAAAACGATTGATTTTATCTAACATTTTAGAGGAATCATCCAATTTTTTATCAGAAAAATAAATTTTAGATCTATAATGGGATGATAATAAGAATAATCTTAATATTTCTGGTGAATATTTCTCTAATAAATCAGAGACATTAACAGTATTTCCTAAAGATTTACTCATTTTTTCTTCTTCAAAAGTCAAATGTTCTGAATGAAGCCAATAATTCGAAAAAGTAGCATCTAAAAGAGCTTCAACTTGAGCAGCTTCATTTTCATGATGAGGAAATTTTAAATCAATTCCTCCACAATGAATATCAATAGCATTTCCTAGAAATTTTGTTGCTAACACAGCACATTCTGTGTGCCAAGCAGGTCTACCATTCCCCCATTCTGATTCCCATGTAATATCACCATCTTCTTCTTTCCAAGCTTTCCACAATGTAAAATCTTTTTGATTTTTCTTTCCTAATTCATTGTCTTCATCATCTAGAGCCTCTGTATTGTCCATGTTTATAAACTTTCCATACTGACTATACTCTTCTGTATCAAAGAAAATGTTCCCATTGGCATTATATGCATACCCTTTATCAATTAATTGTTTGATAAAATCAATCATCGCTGGTACATGATCGGATGTTTTTGGGTATTCATCAGCTTTCTCAATATTCAAAACTTCTGAATGTTGTAAAAAGACATCGTTGAACTTCGTAGTGAGTTCTTTATAATCCATCTTTCCGTTATTAACTTTATCAATAATTTTATCATCGATATCAGTAATGTTGACTACTTGTTTCACTTTAAAATTATTTTGAATTAACACTCGTTTTACTAAGTCATAAAAAACAAAGGTTCTAAAATTACCTAAATGAGGAGCATCATATACTGTTGGCCCACAACAATACATCAGAACTTGATTAAGTGATATAGATTTAAAATCTTCTTTCTGTGAAGTAGCTGAATTGTAAAGTTTTAAACTCATTTTTCTAGCGATAATTTAATAATTTTATCAATCAAATCTTCAAAACTTAAACCAACAGCTTTTGCTGCCATTGGAAATAAGCTTGTTTCAGTCATACCTGGAAGCGTATTAATTTCTAATAACCAAAATTCATTGTCTTTATCCAATCGAAAATCGACTCTTGAATATACTTGACAGCCTAACCATTTGTGAATTTTCAATGCAGTATGTTTTATATCTTCTGATAATGAATCATCAATTTCTGCTGGACATACATAGTCAGATTCTCCTTTTGTATATTTAGATTTATAATCGTAGACACTAGAATGAGGTTTAATCTCAACTATTGGTAATGCTTTATCTCCTAAAACAGAAACAGTAATTTCTTTTCCATCAATATATTCCTCTATTAGAACATGGCTTCCATATTTAAGAGATTTATCTATTGCAGAATCAAGTTCTGATAGGCGACCAATCAAACTAAATCCAATTGTGCTTCCTTCCTTATTAGGTTTCACAACAGATTTAAAATCAATATCAGCAACGTTAAATACTTTATTATCATCTATTAACTGCCATCTTGGTGTCAGGATATCATTATCTTTTGCAAGAATTTTAGTAAAATTTTTATCAAAACAGTGCTCTGAAGAAAGTGAACTAGAACCATTATAACATATTTTGTGATCTTCTAGAATTTTTTGTACAGATCCATCTTCTCCAAAAGTTCCATGAAGTGCTAAAAAGATAAAATCAAATTTCTGATTAAGAATTGATTCATCAAAACCATCAAAACCTTGAACAGTATATCCTAATTTCTTACAAGCATAGATGATAGCCCTACCGGAATTAATGGATACTTCTCTTTCAGAAGAATCTCCACCATATATGATGCCTATATTAATTGAATCTCCTTTGCTGCATGTAATAAATCTTTTGCAATTAAATCAGGTTTACATTCTTTTTTAACATCTTCTAAGTAAGATTCTCCATATCCTGATAATAAAAAAATAGTCTTCATTTCTGCTCTTTCTCCAGCTTGTACATCTACTATTGAATCACCAATCATTACACTATTCTTTAAATCAACATTAAAATCTTCTTTGGCTTGTAAAAACATACCAATACCCGGTTTTCTTATTGCATTAAAACCTTCATTATAGTCGTCAGCAAAATAAATCTTTCTTAATGGTAAATCTCGTTTTTCAAATTCTTCGGTAACAAATTGATGGATTTCATTTAAAGAATTAATACTAACTCTTCCAGTTGATAAACCAGATTGATTGGTGACGATAATAAAGTTTTTAGCATGTCCTTTTAATATATCCAAAGCTTCAAATGCATAATCATAAAAATGAAAATCGAATAAGCCATTAATATAGCCATATCCAACATCATTAATTGTACCGTCTCTATCTAGGAATATTGTATCAAACATACTAATTAACATCTCTCCAATCTAAGACTTCCCAAGAATCAAAATTATTTGAAATCAGTGGAACATCAAAATCTATTATATCTACTATTTCTGTTTTGAATAATAAAACACCTTCATCTTGTATTTCAAGAGACGCAATTTGTTTCGATATATTATCAAATCCAATTAGTAGCAATTTAGAATCCAATTTGTAGGTTACTAAAGAAATTGATTCCTCATTATTGATCTCAGTCATGTTATACCGAGATAGTTCCCCTTTATTAAAAACATCTAATAAAGTTTCATCGGCACTTTCTATAATAATCAACTGATTATTAAAATCATAAGTTCTGACTTCATTATTTTCTATTAGTATTATGTTTTTATTTTCTGAGAAAGTATCAAAATAAATTTGATCACCAGATATTGATAGCTTTGTTTGATTTTCTAGTGACTCCATAGATAGAATTATAGTTTTATTATCCAACTCTTCTATGAAAGAAATTATATCATCTGAGATTGTATTTTGAGTATATAAAATGCTGACTAGAAATAATAGTTTACTATATTTCTTCATCATCTCTGATTGTCTCTAGATAAGATTCGTCTACTAGAATTTCACGAGCTTTACTTCCAGAAAATGGACCTACTATTCCCAGTCTTTCCATCTCATCAATTAAACGAGCTGCTCTCGAGTAACCAATTGATAACCTTCTTTGTAATAGTGAGATTGAAGCTTGTTTGCTCACTATAATAATCTCAATTGCCTTATTTAATAGTTCATCATTAAAACTATTTTCATTATCATTTAAGATACTTGTAATATCTTTTATTGTTTCAATCACAAGTTCAGTTGGTTTAGGCTGTTCAGATATATAATTAACAACATCCTCAATCTCTTTAAGAGTTATAAATGCACCATGCAACCTCACAGGAGATGATGATCCTGGTTTCTGGTATAACATATCTCCTTTACCAATAAGTTTATCTGCACCATTTACATCAATGATTGTTCGTGAATCAATTTTTGTTGCAACTTGGAAAGCAATTCTAGCAGCAAAATTTGCTTTAATCACACCAGTAATAACATCAACAGAAGGTCTTTGGGTTGCAATCACTAAATGAATACCAACTGCTCTTGCTAGTTGGGCTAATCTTGCGATAGGGGCTTCAACATCTCTTTGATTATACATCATTATATCCGCCAATTCATCTACTACCAGCACAATATAAGGCATTAAATCTTTGCTTTTCTTCTTCATGCCCTGATTGTATTCAGTAATATTTCTTTTTCCTTCATTTGCCAATAAATCATATCTTGAATCCATCTCTCTTTCAAGAGATCTAAGAGCAAGAATTGCATTTTCCTTCTTGGTTATAATTGATTCATCAATGCCATCAAATTTCAATAAATAATGGTCTTCAAGTCCTTTATAAAGAGTCATTTCAACTTTTTTTGGATCAATGATAACAAACTTCAATTCCTCTGGTTTAAGTTGATACAATAAACTGACAATAATTGCATTCAAGGAGACAGATTTTCCAGACCCTGTTGTACCAGCAATAAGTAAATGAGGCATCTCCCCTAAATCAAGGATTGCAATATCGCCTAAAGTACCCTTCCCAATGGCTAGCTTGAGTTTAGCATCTGACTTTAAATATTTTTCAGAATTGATTACTGATTTTAAATAAATCGTTTGTGGATTATCATTTGGAATCTCAATACCAACAAGAGACGTACCAGGAATAGGCGCTAAAACTCTTACCCTATCTGCCTCCATCACTCTTGCAATATCATCGGAAAGTTGAACAAATTTATTAACCCTCACACCTTCCGATGGTTCTATTTCAAAAAGCGTAATGATTGGACCAGTTTTAATAGAACCAGTCTTTCCTTCAACACCAAATGTTGAAATTGAATTTCTTAAAAATTCGGCTCTTTCTTTTAAATAGTCATTGCTCAAACTTTCAGAATCGATTGGAATAGATTCTAACAAATCAACTGAAGGAAATTTCCAATCTTTACGAATAATAGATTTCTCTCTTTTTTCATCAATATCTACTTCTTTTTCTACTATCCCTTTCTCAATTGATAATTCATCTTCAACTCCCAATTTCTTTTCAGATACATCATCTATATCGCTAATAATTTCTTCTTCGATAACATCTGAATTATCAACTAGTTCTTCTTCATCTTCCTGTTTAATCACATCATCCAAGAAACTTTCATCTTTAATTATTTTTGGAGAATCTGAAGTCTTTTTCTTAGCTAATGAGTTTTTTATTGAATCAAATCGATTACGTATAGAAGAAATAAGTAATCCACCAATTTTATAAGAACTTAAACGGAAAAATCCTCCAATTAATAGTATCCATAAGACAGTAACCAATCCAACTAATCCAATTGGACCAATCCAATCATGCAATAAATTCATAACCGCCCAACCTAGCAAACCAGAATATGAGCTCATATTATCTGAAAAAGACGGATAATTTTCAATCAATCCAAACGTTATCGAACTCAGGAAAATAAGTGCGGTTAAATATCGAACAATTCTATAAAGTTCAAATTTAAAATTTGAAATTAATTGAAGAGAAATCGCTAATCCAATTATCGGAATAAAATATGATCCGTACCCAAATCCTAACTTCACTAAAACATAACTAGTATACACTCCAACAATATTAAAAGGGTTATTGATATTTGCAGAAGTCAATGATGGATCTTCAGAAGAATCATGACCAATCAATGATCCTAGAACTAACAAGGAAAAAAAACCAAGTAACCACCCAATTGTTTCTAATTTCATTTTTATGTCAGATTTCTCACTCATTATGATAAATATGTCCCTTCTTTGTAAAACGGAAGCTTTGTTTTATGGATATCAAAGAAATTATCACGAATTTTTATTTTGAAACACTTTAATTCTTCAGCATCCGGTAAATTTATATAAGCTAGAGCAATACCTAAATTTAATGATGGAGACATTCCTCCACTTGTTACAAATCCAATTTCTTTTTCTTCTAAATTGAAAATTTTATATCCACTTCTTGGAATTGCACGATCTTTTAGTATCAAAGAAACTAATTTCCGATTATTTTTAATATTGTTTAGTTTGTTTGAACCAATAAACTCTGTATCCAACTTAGTAATCCATGATAAACCTGCTTCTATTGGATTTACTGATTCATCTAACTCATGACCATACAATGCATAACCCATTTCAAGTCGCAAGGAATCTCTACACCCTAATCCTACAGGTTTTAAATCTTCTGAAGATGATAGCAATCTTTCCCACAATGATACAATTATACTATTTGGACAATATATCTCAAAACCCAATTCTCCTGAATATCCTGTTCGGGCAATCACAATTCCATCTTCATTTGGAAGTAATGTTTCATAATAATTAAGCGAATCAATCTCAGGAAAAAAAGACAACAAAACTTGTCTAGAAAGTGGTCCTTGGATAGCTAACAAACTCATCTTATCAGATATATTTTTTAGTTCTACTTTATCCATCAAATTTTTCTCAAGCCAATTGAAAATTTTCTCAGTATTTGCAGCATTAACGACTAGCATATAGCAATCAGATAAATTATATATTACAAAATCATCTAAGATACCACCATCTTCATTGCAAATTGCATTATATTGTGCTCTACCAACTTTTAATAATTCAATATCATTTGTAGTAACCTTCTGTAGAAACTGTTTGGCATTATCTCCTTTTACAATAAATTCACCCATATGACTCACATCAAAGAGACCAGCCTTTGCTCTTACATGTTTATGCTCTTTTATGATTCCAGAATATTGCAAAGGCATTAAGAAACTAGAGAATGGAATTAATTTTGCACCCAACTTTTCATGGTTATTGTATAATGAAGTTTTATAGAAATCAGTCATCTTATAGTGCTTAAAATCTTCTTTATTACATCTTCAATATTACCTTCAAAACTATTGGAATCATTTAGTTTTTTTATTGATTTATCAATTTGAGATTTTTTATATCCTAATGAGGATAAAGCAGTATAAATGTCATCTACGTTAAAATTAATTTTTGAAGTATCCAAAGCACGCTTAGAAGAACTATCAAAGGTAATCTTCTCTTTTATCTCAACAACAATTCTTTTCGCTGTTTTTGGACCTATTCCAGGGATAAGACTCAAGGATTGAATGTCTTCAGTAATAATATTTTCTTTAAAATTTTGGACAGAAACATTTGATAATAAATTAATCGCTGTTCTTGGACCTATTCCAGATACTAAAATAAGTTGAATAAATAGATCTCTTCTCTCTTTGTTTAGGAAACCATATAGTTCCATTAAATTTTCTCTAACATTAAGATAAGTTAAAACATCAATCTTTTTCCCAACTGATGGTAATTTTTCATAATCTCTGATACAAATAGATATATTAAATACAAAACCATTAAGCTTTATAAAAAGATTGGTAGGTTCTTTTTTTTCTATTATGCCATGTATTGAATCAATCATATTTTATTTGCTCCACACCATGCTACTGCTATAGCATCTGATATATCATTACGTTTTAACATTGTATCATCTAATTTAAAAATTTTTTTAACCATAAATTCAACTTGTTCTTTAGATGCAGCTCCATTTCCAACTATTGATTGCTTAATCTCTCTAGGAGTGTAATCTACCATATCAACATTATATTTCTCAGAAGATAACATAATCGAAGCTTTTGCCTGCCCGAGTTTAATAGCAGATTGAACATTCTTACCATAAAAAACATTTTCGATAACTACTAAGTTAGGATTAAAATCTTCTATTAACTTATTTGTTTCTGAGAAAATAATAAAAAGCCTTTCTGACAATGATTTATTTCTTTTAGGACTAATCAACCCACACTGAACAAAGTTAATGTTATTACCTTCTTTGTTTAATACTGCATAACCTGTATGACTTAATCCAGGATCGAACCCTATAATAACCATTAATTTTTCTCTACTCTATAATTTGAATAAACATTCTGGACATCTTCCAAATCTTCCAAAGAATCAACAAGTTTCTTAATTGTTAAAAAATTTTCTTCTGATACTTCAACAAAGTTTTTCGGTAATAATTCAATAAAAGAAGAGTCGATTTCCAAACCATTTTTTTCAATTAATTCAATTTTTTCATAAAGCATATCATGATCAAAAAATATCTTAAAATATTTATCCTCTAATTTGAAATCTACCGCGTCCACTTTAACAGATAAATTTAATGCTTCTTCTTCTGTCATGTTAGAATCTTCTATTAAAACAATACCTGTTTTGTCAAAATTCCATGCCACACTTCCATTTTGCCCTAAAGACCCTCCAAACTTAGATAAAACATGTCTTACTTCTGCTACAGTTCTGTTTTTATTATCAGTAATTGTCTCAATAAAAATTGCCACGCCATTTGGACCATAGCCTTCATATGAAACTTCTTCATAAACGATATTCTCTAGTTCTCCAGTGCCTTTCTTAATTGCTTTATCAATATTCGCATTTGGCATATTTATTGATTTTGCTTTCTTAATCGCTTGCCTCAATCTTGCATTTGTATCAATATCACTTCCAAATAATCTAGCTGAAATAGTAATTTCTCTACCCATAGATGAAAATAATTTTCCTCTTTTTTGATCAAGAGCGCCTTTCTTTCTCTTGATTGTTGACCATTTACTATGTCCAGACATTAAGAGTCCAACTCAATTAAAGTAGGGATAATCCATGAAGATTTATATCCTAATCGGACAATTTTAGCACGATATGACTCAGCTTTTTTTCTACTGGAGAAATTTCCAATTCTTAATTTATAATTTGGTAACTCGAATTGAATATAAATTTTTTCTTTAATAACACTCTCAAGTTTTTCTTTTGCTAAAACCAAATCTTCTTGATTTTCTGAAATCATAACTTGAATTCGGTATCCTTGAACTAAATTCCCAGTATTTAGTGTATCAGAATAATCAATATTTTCATCTTCAACAAAATTAGGGAGCACTACCTCGGGCAAGGTTGGTTTTCTATCAACAAAATCTCCTGGAGAAATAAAATCAGAATCAACTTGACCGTACACCGTACTTAATAATAATAGGATAATTGTTCTTCTCATATCAATCTAAAGTTCTCACATCTTTAATTTTAATCCAACCTTTTCTTCCGTCAAGAACAGAAATTTCAATCCATTCGTCAGTACTTTGAGCAACTTTAGTTTTATTGCCTGAAAAAAGAGTGAAAATTTTTATATTTTCATTAGCATATGGTGCAGAATAAATATCAGCATTTTCTGATATAATAATTGCAAATTGATTATTTTTAAGCCAAAAAAATTTGTTAATTGACATTATAAGACCCACAAAAAACAAAGATAAAAAGATATAGTATATTAATCTATTCAATGGAATCGGTCTAATCCTGGATAATAGAAAAAATATTGATGATAAGAAGATTGAAACAGATGTAAAAAAGATAAAATTATTATAAGTAAAACTATTAAAAAGAATATTAATCAAGTTTAGAATTAAAGATTCTGGAGGTTCAATAAGATTTGCTATCTTTTTTTTTGTAAGCCCTAGATTATATATAATATCACTATTTCTAGGGGATAAATTAAACGCCATTTCATAAGACCACCGAGCATTACCATAATCTTCGAGATTATAATATGAATTACCGAGATTGAAGTATAAATCTGCATGATACAATCCTTGATCGATAATATCTTCGTAACTCTTAATAGCATTAGAAAAATCTTTATTGTTATAATAATTATTTCCTTTAACAAAAAGTGAATCAGGGTTCTGACAAAGCAATAAAGAACTAGTAAATAAAATAATTTTTATTTTTTTAAACATATTCATTGATCTCACTTAATAGTTTAATAGTTTTGTTTCTTATCTTATTATCTTTCTTGCTAGATAATTCTGTATAATTGTATTTATTACATTGATCTAAAATTTCTTTTAACACAATTAAATCTTTTGGTTTGATCTTGTTTTTCAGTTGTTTTTTCAAAGCTAAATAATCAACATTAACTGAATCAGTCAAAGTTTTATTAAAGAAAAATTGATTAATAACATCTGAACAATCTCTATAGACATTTTTAGAAGAAGATAATACGTTTATAGAATTTGAAAGCGCAGATCTATTCTTAAATTTTACCGATTGAATATCGATAAAAGAAGAGAACTTTGAACTAAAAAATGGTGACAAAAATAATACTAATGAAAGAAGTAAGATTGAAACATATCCAATATAAAATTTGTCAGAATTTTCTTTCCTCCAATTAGGAATATTTAACCTAATATATCTGATTTCTTTACTAGAAGAGAGATTGCCATTTGTTTTATTATAGCCTGTATCAGGAGTCTCAGTAACATTAAATCTAATTGGATTTGTTTTAATTTTATTCCACGAATTTATATTCGTATTAAAAAAAGGAAATTCTACAGACTTAATAGTATAATTTCCTGATTTTCTTGGTATTAAATTATATTCCCATGTAATTGATCCTGAAACTCGATCAGATATATTTCTATTTTTTTTGATTTCTCCTTCAAATATATCAAAATTATTTGGAAAATCTATCTCAGGTCTTCCAATGTTATCTAAATTACCCTCTCCTACTAATTCTAGATAAAATGTAACTGGGATTCCATTCTCTACATCTAAAGAAGATAGCGATGAATTAATTTTAAAAAAACCTACAGCTCCAGTAAAATTATCAGGCTGATTCTTAAGACTATCTACTTTAATTGTCTTTTTATCTGAGACTAGAATTCTTGCTTTAGTTTTTTGCGAAAATGTATCAAAGAAAGGGTCGTCCCAAAATAATCTCATGAATGAAGGGTCTTTTTCCTTTGTTTCTACTTTCATTATCATTGGTTCCAAGTCAAATACTCCATCGGATAATGGAAATAAAGCAACTTCATACAACTTAAGAGATTTGTATTTGTAATTATTAATAACCACATCATTCCAACTATCAGGATCTATTTGAGTACCAGAAGGATCATAAAGTTTTTCAACCCAAAAACCTTCGAATTCTGGAAATTCTGTTTCTATAACTCTTGAAGCTATTCTAGTAAAAAAAACATATTTAATAGTTATTTGTTCACCAATCTTTACATCTGAATTACTGAGTTCTACTTTTAGAAACATATCATTAGTATTTGCATTAGATATTTCTTCGGAAACACTAATTGTAATATCTTCTGTTAAGTATATCTTTTTACCAACCTTAACCTCTAAATTAGGTATTTTTATTTCACCCGTTTTCTTTGGAATAATTCTCCATGATATTGATCGAGAACTAGATTTTTTTCCATTAATAAATTTATACTCACTACCAATATTTGGACCTGAAATAATAGAAAAATAATCCAACATTGGTACAAAATTGACTTCTGGATTAGTATCAATATTTTTTAATTTGATAATAAAATCTAAAGATTCATTAAGACTGACATTTTTATTACTGACAATTGTTTCAATATTCTGGCATAGCAAGAAAGAAGAAAATAAAAGGAATGATAGTAATCTTCTCATTACCAATCCTTATTTGATTCTTGAGAATAATTCTTTTGCTTTCTTTTTTTATTTACTTTTTCATTTTCTTTGAGTGCATTTAAGATATTTTCAGCACTTTGGTTTGATTGTATTTGCTTATTTTGATTATTTCCAACTTGGGGAGATTCATTTTGAGGATTCTCATTATTATTTTCTGAATTATTTTTTTCGTTTTTTTCGTTTTCATTTTGATTTTTGTTTTGGTCAGAATTGTTATTATTGTTATCGTTCTTGTCTTCTTCATTATCTTTAGAATCTTGATTTTGATCCTGTTGTTTTTCCATATTCTTATTTTTCTTAATCTTATTTTTCACAAATTCATAATTTTTTCTTGCATCAGAGTCATTAGGATTTTTTAATAATGTATTCCTATAGGCCTCCAGACTCTTATCTAATTGTTCATCCTTGTATAATACATTTCCATAATTATAGCTTAAGTCAGATGAAAAATCTAATGAATCATGATAAACTTTCTGGAAAATTGAACCTGCTTCTGAAGTACTATCCATGTTGGAATAAATAGTCCCTATATTATATAGAATATCTTCTCGGGATATATCATCATTATCCAATTGAATTAATGCTTTATAATATTCTAATGCAGATTCAATGTCTCCATCTTTATACAACTTATAACCAGCATCTTGAGATATTAAACAAGTTGAAAAAAATATTACTATAAATAATATTTTCATACTCTTCTGTTTCCTGTCGGTAAAATATAACTAACAAAAAGAAAAAGAATGGCAAAAAACAAAGTATATTGATACTTATAATCATAATCGGAAAATTCATATGAATTAATTAATGATTTTTCTCCAGTGCTAACGATATTGACTATAGGATCACTTATAGATTCATTATTTGAAACCCTTAAAAAAGATCCTTTACCAATTTCTGAGACTTTTATTAGAAACTCTTCATTTAATTTTGTCATTACAAGATTACCTGAACTATCTTTTAGAAATATATTTTCTTTTTCTGTAATCACAGGTATCAATGAACCTTTAGTACTGCCAACTCCAATTACATGGATTCTCACATCGTCAGGTAAATTAGATTCTATCATATCAAGCGAATCATTGCTATGGTCCTCTCCATCAGAGAAAAGAAATACCATCTTTTCTTGTTCATCTTCTTCAGAGAATGAAGAAATAGAGGTCTCTAATGCTTGAGCAATAGCAGTTCCTTTTGAAGAAATTATATTGGTATCAATGCTTTTAACAAATAATTTTGCTGCATCATAATCCATGGTCAATGGTAAATAAAGAAAGTTTGATCCAGAAAAAACTACAATTCCTAATCTGTCTCCTGATAATTGATTAATAACCTTATTGATTTCAAATTTTACTTTATCAATTCGTGATGGTTTGATGTCTTCAGCATCCATGCTTCTAGATACATCTATGCAAAACATAATATCAATACCTTTTCTTTCAATTGGTTTTACTGTAATGCCCGTCTTTAGCCCAGCAATTGACAATACCAATACAAACAATGATAGATAGATTAGTATTTTTTTAAGTTTAATAAATTGAAAATTACCATAAACAAAAAGATCTTTCATAAATTCAGGATTAAAATTATTCTCACCAAAAATTGAATTTGATTTATTCATATAGAGACGAAAAACCAATAAGATCAAAACAAACAGTAATGATACCAACGACAAAGTTATGTTCTCAAAAATCATATTATTCTTCTAAAATAAATTATACTTAACAACTCATAAAACAGTAATATTACAAACCCAAGACAAAGGAAGTACAAATATACTTCTCTATATTGAACAAAATAATTCACTGTAATCTCAGATTTTTCAAGATCGTTAATCTCTTGATAAACATCTGATAAGCTTTCTTTATCAATTGCTCTAAAATATTTTCCACCTGTTTCTACAGCAATTTTTTTAAGTGTATCTTCATCAATTTCATTTCTAATATAACCTCGATCAGGAATATAAGTAACAGCCTGTCTAGTTCCTGCACCAATGGTATAAATTCTAATATTATATCCGTTTGCCATTTTAGCAGCTGATATTGGATCTATTGCACCAGAATTATTGCTACCATCCGATAACAATATTATTACTTTACTCTTAGAATCGTTAGCGCGTAACCTATTAATTGCATTTGCGATGGCCATTCCGATTGCTGTACCATCATATTTTCGTTCAATAACCGTTACTTCAGTTAATAAATTACTTAAGACGCTATAGTCAACAGTTAATGGACATTGTATGAATGTTTCTTTCCCGAATACGAGAAGGCCAATTCTATCTCCATTTCTATTCTTAATAAAATCCTGAGCTGCTTGTTTTACGGCTTCTAATCGATTCGGTTTGAAATCTTCTGCTAGCATACTACTACTTGTATCTAGAACTAAAATAATATCTACTACATCTACTGTAACTATTTTATCAGAACTAGATATTCTTGGTCTCGCTAAAGCAATAATCAAGAGTGATAAGGCAATAAAAAATAAACTATTTAATACAAAGATTTTGAATAAAGCTCCCTTATTAAAAAATAGTTTTAGAGTTTCTATATTGGAAACTTGCAATGAGGCATTTCTTTTAGAAAAAAATACTATTCTAGATAGCACTAGAAGTACTAGTAAAACTAGTAGGTATAAAAAGTTTGGATTTAAGAATTCCATCTATATTATTTAAACAGCCTTGCTCTCTCTAATGAATGCGCAAAACGAAACAAAGTTTCTTCTTTAAAAGAATCTCCAACAATTTGAAATCCGATAGGTAAATTCTTTTTTGTCTTTCCTCCAGGAATATTCAAAGCTGGAGAACCAATCAAATTGAATGGAACAGTAAACATATCAGAAAGATACATTTTCATTGGATTATCTAAGTTGGCTTTTAGATGAAAAGATGGAGAGGAAGTGGTTGGAATAAATATACAATCAAGTTTTGAAAATAATTTATTGTATTCCTCTTTGATCAACCTTCTTACTTTTAAAGCCTTAGAATAGTACGCATCATAATACCCAGATGACAAAATATAGGTTCCAGTAATTATTCTTCTTTTGACTTCAGGACCAAAGCCTCTTGATCGTGATTGGATATATGTTGTATCCAAGTTGCTAGCTTTTTCTCTAGAGCCATATCTTATACCATCAAATCGAGACAAATTTGAAGATGCTTCAGCCATTGTTAGTATGTAATATGTAGCAATACAGTATTTAAAGTATGGCAATTCAATTTCAACAAGATTTACTTTGTTTTTTCTGAGAAAATCTAGAATAATATCATAATTTTTGACGATTTCATCATCTACACTGGATAAGACTTCTCTTTTTAATATACCTACATTTTTAGGAAGACCATGTTGATGGTAATATTTTTTATTTAAAACTTTTTCCTTTGATGATGTGGCATCTTTTAAATCAAAACCAGCTATAACACTGAAAACATCAACCGTATCACTAATATTCTTTGATAATATACCTATTGTATCAAATGATGATGCATGAGCAACCAAGCCATATCTTGAAACTCTACCATATGTTGGTTTTAAGCCATAAATACCACAAAATGCGGCCGGTTGTCTTACCGAACCACCTGTATCAGACCCTAAAGCAACATCACAGAGACCTTCTGAAACAGCTGCAGCTGATCCACCGCTTGAACCTCCTGCAACTCTTTTTAAATCATATGGATTCTTAACAGAACCATACAACGAATACTCGGATGATGATCCCATTGCAAATTCATCCATATTTGTTTGACCGGTAATCGCAGCACCAGCAGAATATAGCCGATCTACTACGGTTGCATTATATGGAGACTTATAAGATTGTAAAAGATTTGATGCACATGTTAATTCTTCATCTTTAATTGCAATATTGTCTTTAATGAGAATACTTTTACCATATAAAGGATCGTTAGAAGAGAATTCTTGAGATAAAACTTTATTAAACCTTGTTCTTATTACAGAATTAGTCTTGCTATTAGCAATTTTTTGCTTTTCAGAAGAAAATTTCTTCTTTAAAGAATTAGATAAAGACATTTATACTTATTCTTCTGAATCTTCAGATTTTTTTATTTCTTCCTTGGTATCATTTAATGCACCACGGAATTCTCTTAATGATTTAGCAAAACCTCTTGCTAAACCAGGTAATCTCTTACCACCAAAAAGAAGCAAAAGAATAAGAAAGATTATTACTAATTCACCTGTACCTAAATTAAACATAAAAAAACCTCATTTATTTTATCTAAAGTATTTTAATAAATAATATGCAACTGAAAAACCAATAATACTACAAACATTAAATCTTAAGACAAGACCAAAATTTATTGCAAACATACCTAAATCTAACACTTGAGTACCATCTCCATCCATCCAAGCAAAGGGAAACTCAAAAAAGGAAGTTAAAAAAAATACCTTAACAGCGCTACCATCAGGTAATAAAAATGTCAAAACTTGTCCTAAAAGTGTACCAATCATTGCACCAAATAGGAGCCCAAGCATTAATAATTTGAAATCTCTTTTAGCCATTATTGGGTTACTAAGTTAACCATTTTTATTTTTCCATCCCTTAAAATTTTCAACTTAATAGTATCTCCTGGCCTAACATCACTTCTTTTGAGCACATTTCTAAAATCGTGCAAACTTAGAACTTGTATATCATTCACTGCTGTAACTTTATCATTTATTCTTAATTCTTGATTATCGGCCGCATTACGATCTATGGCTGAAATCACCATATTATTAGGGTGAAAATACAGTCCTGTCATAGCTCTTCTATTGATGAATCCTGTAACTTTAATTTCTTCTGCAATTTCCATCGCATAATTGATTGGAATAGCAAAACCAAGATTTTCAGAATCATTCTGGACAAATGTATTAATCCCAATTATATATCCGTTAGCATCAACCAAAGGTCCCCCACTATTCCCTGGATTTAATGAAGCATCTGTTTGTATCATATTATCAAGAACTTTACCATTAGATTGGAGACCAAAATCTGCATCCACAGCACTTACAATCCCCAAAGACGCTATTGGTTGATTATTGGCTGTAGCAAATAGCTTACGAGGATTGCCTAAAGCCACTACAAATTCTCCAACTAATAAATTATCAGAATTACCAATTTTAGAATATGGAAAATCATCTCCATTAATCTTCAACAAAGCAACATCGGATTGTTCATCAATACCGATTAATGTTGCATCAAATTGTGTTCCGCCAGGTAATACAACAATAATAGAATTTCTTACATTTGTAACATTATGAGCATTGGTTAGAATATATCCATCTTGACTGACAATAAACCCAGAACCGCTGCTAGGTTGTGAAGAATAACCCCAAAAATTTCGTACATCTTTAACAACATAAATACTTACAACTGATGGACTAGCTTTCTCTATTGCTTTAGTAATAGCTGTATTTTTTGATTTATAAATCTCATTTTGGATATCAACATTTTCATCCGTTGTATTATTACAACAAATAATTAGAAAAACCATTATAAATAGTATTTTAATTTTCATAATAAATTTTATTTAATATTAGCCCATTAGCTGGTGCTTTAAAGATTTTTGCATCTTTAATAGGACTCTCTAACAAGTCTGTAAAATCATTATTATTAATCTTTCTCTGACTACAAACTATCATAGTACCCACCAAATACCTAACCATATGATGTAAAAATCTATTTCCTTCGGTAATATATAATAACTTTTTATCTTCTAAAATCCATTTTGATACAAAAATTTCACACATTGTATTTTCTTTCTCTGGATTAAACTTTGAAAAAGATAAAAAATTATGATTACCACATAGTTTTTCTGAAATATCATTAAGAATATCTAAATCAATATTTTTAACAAACCAATAGTTAGACTTTAATAATGGATTATTATCCAAAGTACATTGATAAATGTATTCTTTTTTCTTGGCATCATATCTGGAATGAAATTTATTTGACACACTCTCAACTTGAGTAATACGTATCTCATGTGGTAATCGAGCATTCATAGCATTCTTAATATCATTATTATCTAAAGAGGTCTTAAGGTCAAAATGAGCTACCTGACCTAACGCATGGACCCCAGAATCAGTTCGACTTGCTCCGATTATATTAATTGGTTTATTGTTATTAAGAAATGATAATGATTTTTCAATCTTATTTTGGATAGTATTAGAATTTTTTTGAGATTGAAAACCAAAAAAGTCAGAACCATCATATTGGACAGTAATTTTATATCTATTCATAAATTGGAATTTTCTCTGTATGTACAACTCTCTCATTCAAATTTGATCTGTAGACCACTTTTCCAGAAGGTAAAATTATGCCTGATATTCCATTATTTGCGCTTTGTACAACGGGAATTCTTTGTTCAATAGCCCTTAGTTTTGCCAATTCAAAATGCTGATAGGGCATAAATTCACCAACATAGGAATCATTTGTGATAATAAATAGAATGTCTGCACCATTTTGAACCATAGTCTTTACAATTTTTGGATCACTGGAGTCATAGCAAATTAGGGTTGCAATCTTATAGTCTTTTATAGGAAATATCTTATATTCAGTACCAGGTGTGAAATTCCCCATATCGTCAAATTGATTAATCTTTGTCAACCATGATTTAAAAAATGGTACATATTCAGCGAATGGAACCAAAAATAACTTTTGATAAGTGGAAAAACTACCATTTGGGTACATAACCATAACACTATTATAGCTAAAATGTTGTCCATCAATAAATTTTCTCTCTGGGATTCCAAGAATAAGAAAAGAATCATTATCCATCAACTTTTCTTGAAAAAATAACCTATCATTAATATTTGTTGCCAAATATGATGGAACAGATACCTCGGGCCATACTATAATTTCTGCTTTTTCTTCTAATGATTTTAATAAAAGAGATTCCATAATCTGGAAATTTTTTTGTTTTAACTCTCTATTCCATTTTTCATCTGAAAAAATCACAGGCTGCCCTATAGATACATTAATTGATTTATTTACTAATCTATTATTTTGATGGTTAAACTGATAGTTTCCGAAAAATAAAATAGCACATAAAAGTAGAATAAAATATTTTATAAATACTATTTTCTTTTCTATAAAATATCTATACAACATGATATTAAATAGAATCACAATAAATGAAACAGCATGCGTTTCTATATTAACTAGTTGTACAATTCTTATATATCCAGACTGGGTCAATGATAAGTTCATCCATGGACCTGCTAAAGGACCAAGATTTCTTAAAAATTCAACAAAAAATATCCACGAAAAAGGAATAAAAAACAGTTCTATCTTCTTGGGAGTAAAATGAATAGAAATAACAAATAATATCCAAAAAATAGTTAAGTACAACGATAATACTAAATAGGAAATAATTGCTGTCGTCACCGATGTACCAGAATTAAGAGCAATCCAGTTTAGAATAATTAAATTGCTTGTAATACTAGATATAAATCCTAAAATGATACTATGTTTTAAATCTTTAGACTGAAACAAACAGTAAAGCAATGGTACTAAGGCAAACCAAGCAAAAAAACCTAAACTAATAGGGGGGTATGATAGTGCTAATAAGATTCCTGATAGAAAAGCAAAAAATATTTCTTTTGATTTCATAAATGTTTACTTCTATCTAGATAAGTTTGTAAGATGATTGATGCAGCAGTTAAATCTACTAATTCTTTATTCTTTCCTGTTTTTATATTCTGTTCAATCATAACCTTTTTTGCATATGCACTAGAGAGTCTCTCATCTTCAAGAAAAACTTCAAAACCAGCTTCTTCCATATCTTTTTTGAAGAAATCTATGGTCTCTGTCATCTCATTTTTTTTATAGTTCATTCCTATAGGATATCCAATAACAAATTTTTTTACATTCTTCTCTTCAGAAATACTAGTAAGACTATTTATTAATTCTTTTTTATCATTATAACGAATTACTTTCAGAGGTAAAGAAATAATACCAGATGGGTCTGAAATGGCCACACCTACTTTAGAAAGACCAAAATCTATACCAATAATTCTTTCCATTGTTACGAAAAAACTCTTTCAACGGTATCTACATTCTTAATCTTGGAAATCGCACTAATTAACCCATTAAGACTGTTTAAATCTTTAACTGTACAGATGATCCATATATTAGATACACTGCCTATATTTACATCTGTTTTAACATCTAAAATATTTATTTTCTCTTTAGCAATAGTTTCAGTGATATTATGAAGTACTCCTGCCTTATCAAGACATGTTATATGCAGTTTAGTCTTAAATGAAATATCTTTCTTTATATTCCAATTGACAGAAACAATCCTTTCTTTAGAATCAGACAAAGATGATAAATTAAAACAAGACAACCTATGTACAATTAAACCTCTTCCTCTAGAAATATATCCAATCACTGAATCTCCTGGAACAGGATTACAACACTTTGCATAATCTACCACGAGGTTTTTTACCCCATCTAAATTAATTCCTTCAGATTCAGATCTAGCCGACTCTATAAAATTTACTTGGGAAGGTATCTTATTTTTTGAAGATCTAACATCGGGAAAAAGTTTACCAATAACATCTTTTAGAATAATTCTTCCTCTACCTAAATCAGATAGAAATTCATTCAAGTTCTTATAATTAAGCTCGTTGTACCTAGACTTAATTTCACTGAGCTTATTATAAAGTTTAGATTTTCTGAGACCTTTTTCAAGTAGTTGATTTCCTACTTTAATACTTTCTTTAATCTCAATATTTCTTAAATGCTTGCTGATTACATGCGAAGCTCTTGATGTTTTTACAAAATTCAACCAACTACTATTCGGTTTCTGATTTTTGCTAGTTTCAATCTCAACAATATCTCCATTACTTAAATTATAACTTAAAGGTACAAGTTTTTTATTGACCTTAGCCCTTACACAAGAAAAACCTATATCACTATGAATAGCAAATGCAAAATCTAAAGGAGTAGAATCAACAGGAAGTTTTTTTAAATCTCCTTTTGGTGTAAAGATAAATATTTCATCTTCAAACATATCGATCTTTAATAAATCCATTAGCTCTTCTGGTTCAGTATTGTCACCATCCATAATTGCTGACAAGTCTCTTAACCAAGTTACTTGATCATCTAAATCTTTCATTTTTCTACTGCCTTTATAAATGTAATGTGCAGCAATTCCAGTTTCTGCAGTATTATCCATCTCCTTCGTTCTAATTTGAATCTCAGTAAGCTTATTGTCTTTAGTTAAAACAGTTGTATGTATAGATTGATATCCATTGGCTTTAGGAGTAGCAATAAAATCTTTGAAACGATCTTGCATAGGAGGATATATGCTATGAATAACACCTAGAGTTAAATAACACTCTTCAATCTTATCAACAATAATTCTTATCGCATATAAATCATATATATCTTCAAATCCTTTACTCTGTGATTTAATCTTTCTATAGATAGAGGATATAGATTTATATCTTCCAAAAATATCAGCATTAATTTTATATTTTTTTAACTCTTTTTTAACTGGCTTGATAGCATTATTGATAATACTTTCACTCACTTTTGAAGATTCTAAAATTTTCTTATCCACCTCATTATATCCTCTAAGATCTAAACATTTAAGGGATAAATCTTCTAATTTCCACTTGAGCTTTGCCATTCCAAGTCTATGAGCTAGAGGAACAAAGATTTCTCTAGTTTCAGTTGCAACTTCTTTTCTTTTTTTCTGAGATAAATACTGAATAGTCTCCATATTATTTAAACGATCGGCAAACTTAATAATAATCACTCTCAAATCCTTTGCCAAAGAGAGAAAAAGTTTAGTAAAATTTTCAGCTTGTTTATGTTTTTCTGATTTAAAAACAATATTATCAATTTTTGTAACCCCATCAACTAGAAATGCAACATCATTTCCGAAAAGCAGTTTAACATTCTCTAATGTTACATCGGTATCTTCAACCACATCATGCAACAATGCACTAGCAATAGTTGTAGCATCCATATTCCAATCCAGTAATATATTTGCAACATCGATACAATGACTTACATATGGGAGTCCAGATTTCCTTTCTTGTCCATGATGCATTTTAACAGAAAACTCCAAAGCATCTTTAATAAGTTTTTTAGATTTATTTGATTTTAATCTTGAAAGAAGTGCAACACTTTTTTTGTTAATTAAATCATTATTTGAAGCAACAATTTTATCTGAAGACATAACTAGCTCACATTTTCAGATTCAGACCAATCTGTGTAGTTCTCAAATCTGGCATAAGTATCAATAAAAGTAGCTTTCACTGTTCTAGTAGGACCACTTCTTTGTTTTGCAACAATTAAGTATGCTAGCCCTTTTTCTTCAACTTTTTTATTATCATAAACATATGGTCTATATAAAAATATCACAAGATCTGCATCTTGTTCGATTGCACCACTCTCACGAAGATCGGAAAGCACAGGTCTTTTATTAGTTCTTGATTCTACAGCTCTAGAAAGCTGGGAGAGAGCTATAATAGGAATATCTAACTCTTTAGCAAGAGCTTTTAATGATTGGGTAATGTAAGAAATTTCTTGCTGTCTATTTTCTGATCTTCTAGGACCCTGCATTAATTGAAGATAATCAACTACAAGTAATCCAATATTTTCTTCTCTCTTTAACCTTCTTGCTCTAGATCGTAGATCTAAGATTGACAAAGCGGGAGTATCATCTATAAAAAGTGGAGCATCAGCAAGTTTTCCTGAAGCAATAACAACATCTTTCCATCTCGCAGTTTGTAATCGACCTGTTCTTGCTTTGTGGCCATCTATTCTTGCCTCAGAAGAAAGTAATCTTTGTGCTAACTGATCGCTTGACATTTCAAGACTAAAAATAGCCGTTGGAACTCTACTTTCTAGAGAAGCATTTCTAGCAATCGACAGTGCAAGAGCTGTTTTACCCATAGATGGTCTTCCTGCAATCACAATTAAATCACTTTTACGGAAACCAGCAGTAACATTATCTAAATCAATAATTCCAGAAGGAACACCTACAACAGATCCCTTCTTACTCTGCATCTTCTCAAGATTTTGAATTGCTTTGGTCAAGATAGGTTGTATATGTTCAAAAAGCTTGTTATCCTTCTGCTGCGTAAGACTAAAAATAGATTGTTCTGCTTCATCAAGAATGGTTGCAACATCCTCTCTTGATTCAAACGCTTTTTTTGACATATGATGAGATGCAGAAATTAAATCCCTCAAAATACCTTTTTCCTTTACAATAGAAGCATAAGTCTCAATATTTGCAGCAGTAGGAACTTTGTCTACGAGACCAGTCAAATAATACAGACCGCCTACTGATTTTAAAGATTTTTTCTTTTTTAATTCATTTGAAACTGATACGGTGTCAATTGGATTACTTTCTTCAGATAGAATAAGCATTGCTTCAAATATTTTTTTGTGAGCTTCCTTATAGAAATAATGACTAGATTTTAATAACCCTATTGCTTTATTGGCAGCAGCATCATCAATCATCATTGCTCCAAGAACAGCTTCCTCTGCCTCAAGAGACTGAGGTTGCAAATTAATATTCTTTTCTGTTCTATTTTCAGCCATATTATTTTTTATTCATCAATATTTATCCACAGGCTATCAACATCATATAAATAGCTATATTAATTAGATTAACAATCTTTTTTGGCCCTGACAAGTTAATCCTTTATATAATCTCTAATTCTTTTAAAATCTTCCCACGCATTTCTCTTAAAGCTTGGACTTCTTAACAGAAAAGCAGGATGATAAGTTACAATAACAGGATAATTCATATAATAAAAAATATTATTTCTCATATCTTTTAGCGAAGAATCTTTTCCTAATAATGTTGATGCTGCAACCAAGCCAAGCGTTACAATAAGTTTTGGATTAATTAATTTAATTTGATGATTTAAATATGGTTTGCACTTATCAACTTCACTTAATGATGGATTCCTATTCTCAGGAGGCCTGCATTTCAAGATATTGCAAATATAGGTATCATTAAATCTATCTCTATCAATTGCCTTTAGTATTTTATCAAGTAATTTCCCAGATCTGCCAACAAAAGGTCTTCCTTCAAAATCTTCTTGTGCTCCTGGAGCCTCTCCAATTAAAAGCAAGCTTGCATTCTTATCGCCTTCACCAAAAACAAAATTTGTACGACTTTTATGCAAATCACATTTTTCACAATTACAGATATTATTTTCAAATGTATTTAATTGATTAGGGAAAGATGATAATTTTTGGATTACATCAAGAAATATTTCTTTTCCAAATAATTCTTGATTCTGTAAAAGATATTCTTTTTTTACATTAAGATTTTTGGTCAACCGATTCTTCTGTTTTCTTCCAGCTTATTTTCCCTTCAAGATATTCATCAAGAGCAATTGTTGTTACTTTTTCTTCTTTATCAAAATCAATATCTTCTCTAACGATTGGTTCTGATAAAATACCTTCTTCTTCTTCTCTAAACTCAATATTCTCTTCAATTATTTGCTTCAAAACACGCTCTTGAAGAATTTGTTTTGCTCTTCGAGAAGAAACAACTACTGATTCATAAATATCATCAGTTTTTTTTAGTAATTTTTCAAAAGAAATTGGTCCAATTGCCATTTTTAATCCTCTTTTATCATTGAAAGTATCATTTTCTTTAACTCTTCAAATGTGGATTCGAAGTTATCATTAATAACTGTATAGTCAAATTCTTTTTTTAGGTTTTCCTCTTCAGAAAATCTACTTAATCTCTTTTTAATCTCTTCTTTCGATTCTGACGATCTATGAATCAGTCTATTCTCTAATTCATTGAAATTTGGAGCTGATAAAAATATAGAAACAACATCTTCTGGATATATCTTCTTTAAATTTAATGCACCTTTAACATCCAATTCTAAAAATAGTGGTTTCTTTTCAGAGAGATAATGCTCCACTTCTTCTTTTGTTGTACCATATAAATCACCATGAACATCCTCATATTCAATAAACGTATCATCATTAATAAGGCTATCAAATTGATCTTTTGAAACAAAATAATAGTGAAGGCCATCAACTTCATATTCTCTCTTCTCTCTAGTTGTATAGGAGACTGAAATATTTATAGCCAAATCACGAGACAATAAATCTAGTAAAGTTGTTTTTCCAGATCCAGAAGAGCCTGATAGCGTAAAAAAAAGTTTCATAATATATTGTTTATTTGTTCTCTTAACTTTTCTGTCTGAATTTTAAGACTGATAGCGTATTTTGCAATTTTTTTATTTAAGAATTTTGATAAAATTGTATTTGATTCTCTATTTATTTCCTGAAGAATAAAATTAATCTTTTTTCCAGAAAATTCTTTCGATTTAATTGATAATTCTATCTGATTAAAATGACTCTTTGCTCTGTCTATTTCCTCTGTAACATCTAATTTTTCAATTTCTTCAATCCTAGAATTAGAAGTATTCTTTTTGCTAGTCAATTTGTCAAGCTCTTTTGAGTAAATAGACTTTATATTGCTTAAATCTTTCTTAGCAATATCAATATACCTTAAAAATTCTTTCTGAATATCACTTCCCTCTCTTAATCTCATCACCATAACCTGATCTGTCGCTATTCTAATAGCTTTAAGGATTTTATTATCAAAAACCTTACCTAATGTAGAAAATCTAACTAAATCGTTACTAGAGAAAAGCTGGCTATAGTCTAATTTTAGATTATATTTCTTTTCTATATCTCTATAGGCTTTAAGAAAACTCTCTATCTTATGATTATTCACTTTGAATCGATTTTTAGAATCGATTTTTATACTTAGAGTTACAGAACCTCTTCTTAATTTTTCTTTTAGAAATTTTCTAATTTTATATTCTGTTTCTCCAGATAAGTCAAAATATCTTGTTTGCAATTCAAAATATCTAGAATTAAAAGATCTAATCTCTACATCAATAGAAACAGATTTATCTTCGTAATGGCCAAAACCAAAACCTGTCATACTAACTAACATTATTCTTTGAGTAGTCCTTTATTTTTTTTCAGCTAATCTTGCTGCCTTACCAGAAAGACTTCTTAGATAGTATAATTTAGCTTTTCTTACCTTGTTAACCTTGTTAACCTTGATAGAAGCTATACTAGGAGAGTGAAGAGGAAAGATTCTTTCAACGCCCACGCCATTAGAAACTTTTCTAACAGTAATTGTTTCTCCAACGCCAGAACCTTTTCTTGCAATTACTGTACCTTTAAAAAGCTGTTGACGAACTTTTTGTCCTTCCTTTACATTGACATTAATTGACAATATATCGCCAGGTTTAAAGTCTGGAATTTTCTTTGAATTTTCTTTACTCATTTATTTTTTTCTTTATATTTCTTCCAAAGATCAGGTCTTCTGTCTTTAGTTACCTCAATTTTTTTACTATTTTTCCAATCTTCAATTAATTGATGATTACCAGATAACAGTACATCAGGTACTTTTAATCCATCAATCTCATTTGGTCGCGTAAAATAAGGAGCATCAAGTAAATCGTCAACAAAAGAATCTGTCATTGCTGAATTTAAATCATTAAGAACTCCCGGCACTAATCGAATAATTGAATCGAAGACTATCATAGAAGAAAGTTCTCCATTTGAAATAATATAGTCTCCTATTGAAATTTCAGAATCAACATATTTATCAATTACCCTCTGGTCTATGCCTTTATAATGACCACAAATAAAAATCAATGAATTTTCTTTACTCAAGCTTTCAGAAATTGAGTGCTCAAGAATTTTACCTTTTGGAGAAGGAAAAATTATCTTTGGCTTATGGGAAGATTTATCAATACAATGCTCTATAGCTTTAAACAAAGGCTCACACATCATAACCATTCCACTCCCTCCACCGTAAGGTTTATCATCAATTTGTTTGTGTTCATTATTTGAGAAATTCCTAAGGTTAATAATGTCAATATTAACCAGATTTTTCTTTATTCCTTGGTTTGAAATATTGTTTCTAATTAGAGTTTCAACTAATTCTGGAAAGGGAGTAATAAAATAGATATTCATTATTAATAGCCTAAAATTTATTCAATTACATCAAGTCTTGCTTTCTTGCCGCCTTCTTTAGCATTGATAGCAAATAATATTGTTCTAATTGCAGAAATATTTCTTCCACTTTTTCCAATAACTTTACCAAAATCATCTTTAGCAACTTTTAATTCAAGAATAATCTGATTTTCTGTCTCAACCTCTTTGATATCAACTTCTTCAGGACTATCTACTAGTTCACTAATAATTGCCTTAATAAGATCCGTCAATTCCATCATACCTCCTCATTATAATATCAAATCTCTGATTAAGATTTTTTTTCAGCTGGAGCTTCTTCTACCACTTCTTCAGCAGGTGCTTCTTCGGCTGGAGCTTCTTCTACCACTTCTTCAGCAGGTGCTTCTTCGGCTGGAGCTTCTTCT
>Ga0207991_1000051_pt1 | contig 75406 bp, 82 predicted proteins | sample ETN07SmetaG_FD_185786 | JGI IMG/M metagenome (GOLD analysis project Ga0207991, IMG submission 185786) | Marine microbial and viral communities from oxygen minimum zone, Eastern Pacific Ocean - ETNP2014F14-07SV275 (SPAdes) (version 2) | ecosystem: Environmental > Aquatic > Marine > Oceanic ...
TAAATTATTAATGGAAATAAAAAAAGATGTGTTAATAATTAATGGAGGGAATGATCACTTTATAGAACCTATATTATCCTCTAATAAAATTTATAATAATATAAGTGTTGAAATAATTAATAATATGGGACATATGCCATTTATTTCCTATAAAGATGAAATATATAATGTAATATCTGATTTTATTTAATTAAAATGGAAAAATATAAAATTAAAATACTAAAATCTTTTGATGCTAAGTCTTCAAGCTATGACGAGTATTCCTTTGTTCAGAAAGAAGTCTCAGAAAGAATGATCAAAAGACTTAAATTTTTAAAATCTAAGCCATTAAATATTCTGGATATTGGTTGTGGAACCGGGTATTTGTCCAACTTAATTAGCCAGTATCTCCCAAATTCAAATATTGTTTGTATGGATTTTTCTTATGAGATGGTAAGTCAATGTAAAAATAAAAATATAAAACTTAAGCCTCTTGTTGCTGATGCCGAATATATGCCATTTAAAACATCAACATTTGATCTGGTAATATCAAGCTTTACTCTGCACTGGTGTCGGCAGATAGATAAGATATTTTTCGATATTTTTAGGATTTTAAAAAATGATGGAAATTTTATGTTTACAACTGTTGGGCCAGATACATTAAAAGAGCTAAGAGACGCTTATAAGCTAATTGACAATTATGAGCATATTAACACTTTCGATGATATGCATACTTATGGAGATATTTTACTATCATCTGGATTTCACGATCCGGTCATGGATGTTGAGCGACTAATTATTGAATATAAAAATTTTAATGAGGTTCTACAATCTTTAAGAAAAACTGGCGCTAGTACAGTTATATATAATGAGAACAAATTTACTACAAAAAAATCCTTAAAAGATTTGGAAAATCATTATAAAAAAAGTAACAAAAATGGATTATTTCCTGTCACATATGAGATGGTTTATGGCGTTGCATGGAAGAAGAGTGCTCAAAACCCTAAAAATAATGAAGTTGTTATTCCTATTAAAATCATCGATTAAATTAATATACTGAAAACATAATTTTCTTTAATTAGAAATTCCATAAATACTAATATTTTGGTATTATTAAATTCGTTAAATAAAGGAAGATTAATGAAAGTATTTACTATAATCGCAGCCACATTAACTCCATCTCTTGCTTCAGCAGACTGGGAAACAAATATGCCCATCGGAGTCACCCCAACAAGTGAAATTGCATACGATATTCATATGCTTATATTTTATATAACTGTTGTGATTGGAATATTAGTATTTGGGGCTATGTTATATTCAATAATTTATCATAGAAAATCCATTGGAGCCAAGCCCGCACAATTTTATGAGAGCACAAAAGTTGAAATAATTTGGACAGTTATACCTTTTATAATCCTTGTTGGTATGGCTATACCAGCTACAAAAGCTCTTATATTAATGGAAGATACCAGGGATGCTGAAATAACACTGAAAGTAACTGGGTATCAGTGGATGTGGCAATATGAATATTTAGAAGATGATGTTTCATTTTTTAGTAAAATTGATGATGAGAGCAATAAGGCAAGACAATTAAATTCAGGAATAGATGTATATCAAGTAAAAAATTATTTAAGAAATGTTGATAATTTTGTAGTTCTTCCAACAAATACTAAAATTAGAGTTCTATTAACCGCGAATGATGTAATTCATGCTTGGTGGGTTCCAGAATTAGGTGGGAAAAAAGATGCGATACCGGGATATGTGAATGAACTCTGGGTTGATATAAAAAAACCTGGAATTTATAGAGGCCAATGTGCGGAGCTTTGTGGCAAAGATCATGGTTTCATGCCAATAGTAGTAAAAGCTGTCCCTAAAACTGAATATCATAAATGGGTTTCAATTCAACAAAACAATAAAGTTGCTGGGAATAAATAAAAGGAAATATTATGAGCACAGATATAGAAAAATTAGATGATCATCACCATATTCCTTCAGGGATTATGAGATGGATAACCACAACAAACCATAAAGATATCGGAACTCTCTATTTATGGTTTAGCTTAATTATGTTTTTCATTGGTGGGGCTATGGCTCTAGTTATAAGAGCTGAATTATTCCAACCTGGACTTCAACTAGTTGTACCTGGTTTCTTTAATCAGATGACAACCCTGCATGCTTTGGTTATGATTTTTGGAGCTATTATGCCGGCTTTTGTGGGTCTTGCAAATTGGCAACTTCCTTTAATGATTGGAGCTCCAGATATGGCTTTACCAAGACTTAATAATTGGAGTTTTTGGATTTTGCCATTTGCTTTCACAATGATGTTAAGTACTCTATTTTTCGAGAGTGGCGGGCCTGCTGCAGGTTGGACTTTGTATCCACCGCTATCATTACAAGGTGGTGACTCTATGCCTTTTGTAATTTTATCGATACATTTGTTTGGACTATCATCTATTCTTGGGGCAATAAATATTATAGCAACAATACTTAATATGAGAGCACCTGGTATGAATCTTATGAAGATGCCAATTTTTGTTTGGACATGGTTAATCACAGCCTTTCTTCTACTTGCTGCTATGCCAGTGCTAGCAGGTGCAGTTACAATGTTATTAACAGATAGATTTTTTGGTACAAGTTTTTTTACAGCATCTGGTGGAGGAGATCCAGTAATGTTTCAACATATATTTTGGTTCTTTGGTCATCCTGAGGTATATATATTAATACTTCCAGCATTTGGAATAGTATCAACAATAATCCCTACATTTTCTAGAAAAAAGTTGTTTGGTTATGACTCAATGGTTTATGCTACTGTATCAATTGCATTACTCTCATTTATTGTATGGGCGCATCATATGTTTACAGTAGGCATGCCTCTTGCTGGTGAAATATTTTTTATGTTTACTACTATGCTTATAGCTGTCCCAACTGGAGTTAAAGTATTTAATTGGGTGGCAACAATGTGGAAAGGTTCAATGACATTTGAAACACCTATGTTATTTGCAATAGCATTTATAGTCTTATTTACTATAGGAGGCTTCTCTGGGTTAATGCTAGCAATGGTTCCTGCTGATTTTCAATATCATGATACATATTTTGTTGTAGCGCATTTTCATTATGTTCTTGTACCTGGTTCGTTGTTTGGCATAATTGCTGCTGTTTATTACTGGCTACCTAAATGGACAGGTAAAATGTATGACGAAACACTTGGGAAAATACATTTTTGGCTAACAACAATTTTCGTAAATTTAACATTTTTCCCAATGCATTTTGTAGGTCTTGCAGGAATGCCAAGAAGAATTCCAGATTATGCAATCCAATTTGCAGATTTTAATGCTATAGCATCTATAGGAGCTTTTGGTTTTGGATTATCACAATTATTATTTTTGTACATCCTTCTTAAAACACTTAAAAAAGATGTTACCGCTAAGGATAAAGTTTGGGAGGGAGCAGAAGGACTGGAATGGACTCTACCATCACCTCCGCCTTATCATTCTTTTGAAAAACCACCTAGAGTTGAATGAATAAAAATATGAAAAAAACGTATTATTTGCTTACAATTTTTACAGTGTTTATGTTTTCGTTTTCATATATGTTAGTTCCCTTGTATGATATTTTTTGTGAAGTAACTGGTCTTAATGGTAAAACAAATCAAACTAAAGTCTCAGTAATTAATGAACAGCCAACAGAAAGATTTGTTAAAATAAAATTTACATCAACAGTTGCTAATTCTGCTCCATTCATTTTTGAACCAGTTAATAAAGAGATGAATGTTCAAGTAGGAAAGATTTACACAACATTTTACACCCTTACTAATAATTCAAATAAAATTAAATATGCTACAGCTAGCCCAAGTGTTGTTCCTAGTCAAGATGCAGAATTCTTTAAAAAAATTGAATGTTTTTGTTTTAGTCAACAAGAAATAAACGCTTTTGAAACAAAAGAATTACCATTGCAGTTTATAATTAACAACGAACTACGAAATGAAACAAAAACATTAGTATTATCATATACAATGTTTAATACTACTGAGCAAGCGGGATTAAATTCGGAGAATAAAATTTATGAGTGAATCTAATGGTTATTATATACCTCATGGCACTAAGTGGCCTTTTCTTTCAACTATATCATTAATGGTGCTGTTTATTGGTTTTGCTAATTATATGAATGGTTATTCTACTGGCGTGATTTTAATGTTATCAGGCCTCTCATTACTTTTAATAATGACTTATGGATGGTTCTCTACCGTAATTACAGAAAGCGAGTCAGGTGTTTATAATGATCAAGTGGATACATCTTTCAGATGGGGAATGGTATGGTTTATATTTTCTGAGGTAATGTTTTTTTCAGCCTTTTTTGGGGCTTTATATTATGCGAGAGAATTATCGCTACCATGGTTAGGAGGAGAAGGATCAAAAATGACAACAAATATAGTTCTTTGGCCTCAGTTTGAAAATATTTGGCCATCAAATGGCCCTATAAATGCAGGAGGAGATTTTACACTTATGAAAGCTGGAGGTATACCTGCTATAAATACATTAATTCTGTTAACCAGTGGATTAACAGTTACATGGGCACATCATGGTTTAAAAGAGCAAAATAGAAATCAATTGATTCTCGGTTTAATTGCTACGGTACTGCTAGGGTTTCTGTTTGTTGGCCTTCAAGCATATGAATATATGCATGCATATTCAGAATTAAACCTTAAATTAACAACAGGTATTTATGGCTCAACATTTTATATGTTGACTGGATTCCATGGTTTTCATGTAACTTTAGGCGCAATAATGCTAACTGTTATACTTTTCAGGTGTATGAAGGGGCATTTCAGTGGCGATAATCATTTTGGTTTTGAAGCAGTTGCATGGTACTGGCATTTTGTTGATGTAGTATGGCTAGGATTATTTGTATTTGTATATTGGTTATAAAATTAAATTCCATGCGGTTGAATCAAATTATAATAATAACCAATAATTAGTGTCACAAATAATAGAATTGATAGTATTATTCGTACTTTCAGTGATTGTAAACCCCTATTAGAATCTTTTTTATCTTTAATAATGTAAAAAAAACCAGCTGTTAAATTATAAATGATTAGAGCTAATAAAATTAATATTATATATTTCATATTATATGCGAAAAACTATTACAAAATCAGCATACAAAACTTCTGTTGCTAAAACTATAAAATTGTTATTTTTTTTATCAATAATAATACTATGTATTTTATTAGGACTATGGCAGATAGATAGAGGTACTCAAAAAGAACAATTATATGAAGAATTTAAGGGAACACTGTCTAAAAAATCAGTTTTAATGAAAACCTTACCAAAAAACCCTGAGTTATTTACAAACATGCACCTCAATGGAGAATTTTTAGCAAATAGACAATTTCTTTTAGATAACAAAGTACATAATAAAATAGCTGGTTATGAAGTACTAACCCCATTTAAAGTCAATAATAAGATAATCCTTGTTAATCGTGGTTGGGTAAATAGTAATAATCGTCAGTCAATTCCTGAGATACTTATACAAAATAAAACCACTTCAATATATGGATATTCTTATTATTATAAAAAATTATATGAGCTTGATGAGGATAATTATGTAAATAAGTGGCCGCTAATAATTCAAAATATTGAAATTGATAAGATTTCAAAACTACTTGGTTATGATATAGAACCATATGTAATAATTATGAATAAGAAACATGATGACTCTTATGTTTTACGGACAATTTTTAAAGAAAATATGCAATTAAAACATTATATGTATGCTGGGCAATGGTTCTTATTTGCAATAATAGGATTTATTTTCATGATAATTCTGTCAAGAAAGGAAAAAAATAATGAATAGAAATCAAATTAAATTTCTAATGGTAATTTCAATCTTTATAATTCCCTTTGTAATTTCATATTTTCTTTTAAATAAATATGGCTCTAATCAAGAATGGCAGACAACAAACTACGGCAACTTTGTTAATCCAGCACTATCTATTAATAATATTAAAATCAAATCCTCTAGTGACAATATATCTAATACTAATTCCTTGAACGGGAAATGGACTTTAATTCAATTTTCACATAAAGAATGTCTGAAAGGTTGTTTGGAAACAACATACTTGCTGCGTCAAATCAATACTGCTTTAGGCAAAGATATGAATAGAGTTCAGAGACTTCTTATATCTGATTCTAAAATATCCATTGAACTCTTAATAAAATTTCAAAAATTGTATCCAAAACTATTGATTGTCAATGGTTCGACAAATGCATTATATAATATCCTTAGTGATATTCTAAAAACAGATACCATCGTTTTATTAACGGATCCCACTGGCAATGTTATACTTACTTACAAAGAAGGCTTTGAGGGAAAAAAGCTTCTTAAAGATTTGAAAAAACTATTAAAACTATCAAGAATTGGTTAATCATGGATGTTAATACAATAAAAAATATTAGTTTTTTTGGTGCATTTTTTACATTATTCGTTATATCTGTAGGTGCATGGGTAAGACTAACAGATGCCGGCTTAGGTTGTCCTGATTGGCCAGGTTGTTATGGACTTCTTACCCCTCCAATTTCAGATTTAGAATTAGCACAAGCAAAAAATATCCATCCTGATGCAATCATTGACACTGGGAAAGCCTGGAGAGAAATGTTACATAGATATTTAGCAGGGATATTAGGATTATATATTTTCTTTACTGCATATCTAACAATTAAACATTCTAAAAATACCCCAAATATTTTACCCATAGCACTTGTAATGTTAATAATTATACAGTCTATCATGGGAATGTTGACGGTAACAGAACTTGTAAAACCCACGATTGTTACTATTCATTTGATACTTGGGATGACCACAGCAAGTTTAATGTATTGGAATGGTCTAAAAGTCGCAGTCAATCATAATATGATTAATCTTAATAGAACATTAGTTCTTATAATTACCCTTTGTATTTTTGGATTGCTAACTCAAATTATTCTAGGCGGTTGGACTAGCACCAATTATGCATCACTTGCTTGCACTGATTTTCCAAAATGTTCTAATCAATGGTGGCCAAATAATATGGATTTTAAAAATGGTTTTACAATTTTTAATCTTCCCAATATAAATTATGAAGATGGGCCACTTGAATACAATGCAAAACTTGCTGTTCACTTTACTCATCGAATAGGAGCATTAATTTTATCTTTGCTTTTTTTATGGTTATTTATTTATCTTTTCTTTGTACAAACAAAAAAAAATATAAAAAAGGTTGGAATGATTGTTATGACTCTTTTTGTAGTTCAGATTATGCTAGGCATTTCAAATATTATTTTTAGTCTACCTATTACTATTGCCGTTTTACATACAGTCAACGCATCGGTTCTATTAATGAGCATGGTGGCTCTACTATATTATTCGACATACAATAAACAAAGGTGATAAAATCAAGCCATGCAAAATTCATCAATATATTCAACAGGCAGTTTTTTAATGATTGTAAAAGAATTTGTAGCTCTCACAAAACCAAGAGTTAATTTTCTGATAATGTTTACAGCTATAGTAGGCATGCTTTTAGCTCACTCATCATCCTTGAATTATGAGTTAATATTTTTTGCAAGTTTAGGTATTGGTTTAGCAGCTTCAGCAGCAGCTATTATCAATCATGTTGTAGATCAAAAAGTAGACGCAATAATGGATAGAACCAAATCAAGACCATTAGTTAATGGCACTATAAAAACTATACATGCTATTTACTTTTCTTTATTTCTATCATGTTCCTCAATATTAATGTTATATATGTTTGTAAACACCTTGACAGCTTTATTAACATTGTTATCAATTATAATATATTCATTTATTTATTCGGTTTATCTTAAAAATTTAACATCTCAAAATATAGTCATCGGGGGTATTGCTGGAGCAATGCCGCCACTTTTAGGCTGGACTTCTATTACAAATCAGGTTGAACCTTTTCCATTAATATTGTTTTTAATTATCTTTTTATGGACACCCCCGCATTTTTGGGCCTTGGCTGTTTATAAGTATGAGGATTATAAGAAGGCCGCTATCCCAATGTTACCCGTAACTCATGGACGTGACTTCACTCGGTTACATATTTTTTTATATTCCATCTTATTATTTTGTATTACCCTGTTTCCATATTTATTAGGATTCTCGGGGTTAATTTATTTAATGGGAGCAATTATATTTGGTCTAAAATTTATGATAGATGCTTATATTTTAAAACTGACAAAAAGTAATAAAAGAGCAATAGGTTTATTCAAATATTCTATCACTTATTTAGCAATAATTTTTGCACTTTTATTGATTGATCACTATTGGTATATTAATTTTTGAATTTTAGGCTAGCATCATATTATCTTTTAACAGACTTAATGATTTAGTTTCTATTTGTCTAACTCTTTCTATAGATATATTATATTTTTTTGATAATTTATCTAAAGTTGATTTATTATCAAGAAGATATCGTTGTCGAATAATATCTTTGCTTCTTTCATCAAGTTTAGACAAAGCTGTATGAAGCTTTAACGCATTATTATCACCGTCACTTTCATACTCAAGCTTTAGTAACGGATTCTGATTATTTGTTAAATAATTAGATGGCGCTAATTCATCATCACTTGGATCAAAAGATACATCTGAACCACTCAAACGAGATTCCATTTGTGTAACAGTCTCAGGTTTTACATCAAGCTCTTTAGCAATATTTTGAGTTTCGTTCTCCGTCAACCAGGCCGAAGTAGTTTTTTTACCCCTTAATTTGAAAAATAATTTTCTTTGAGCCTTAGTTGTTGCAACTTTAACAATTCTCCAATTTTTAAGAACAAATTCATGAATTTCTGCTCTTATCCAATATATTGCAAAAGATAACAACCTAACTTTTTTTTCTGGATTAAATCTTTTTACTGCTTTCATTAATCCAATATTTCCTTCCTGTATAAGGTCAAGAAGTGGTAGACCATAACCTTTATATGTTTTAGCAACATGGACAACAAATCTTAAATGAGCTAGGACTAATTTTTTAGCTGCGTCTAAATCATCAGAAGAATGTAACTTGTGAAATAATTCCAATTCTTCTTCTTGTGTAAGAAGAGGGTTTTTTCTGAGCTGATTGAGATACAACTCTAGTGAACCGCATAACTCTAAGTTCAGCGATAAATCTGACGGTAACTGTTTTACAAGCTCATTACTCATATTGTGCATACTCCTATCAGGTAATTATAATATCTTATTCTCGGTATACAAGGCTCAAATAAGATTATTTTTGGTAATATAATCAATATTTTAGGCATAAAACCTATTTTTTGAATAAATTACCATAATAAAAAAAGAATACTTTACTACATAAATTATTTGTTATAATTTTATTGTGCTAATTATTAAGCCCCAATTCCATCTTTCTAGAGTATTTGCGCTCATAATACTCTTTGTAATTACCATGCCAGCATCGGCTGATTTAAGATTCTCTGATAGAGTTGAAGAATATTATTTATCTAATAAACTCAAAGTTATTTTAATAGAAGATAAAAGAAGCCCAATTATTGTTTCTAGCATTTGGTATAAAGTGGGATCAAGTTATGAGTATGAAGGTATATCAGGAATATCTCATGTTTTAGAACATATGATGTTTAAGGGAACTAAAACTACAGAACCTGGAGAATTTTCTGCAAAAATAAAAAAAATTGGAGGAACAGAGAATGCTTTTACAGGTAGAGATTTTACAGGATATTTTCAAAAGACTCATAAAAGTTATCTCGAACTTTGTTTGAAAATGGAAGCAGACAGAATGAGAAATTTAATTTTCTCACAAGAAGAATTTAAAAATGAAATTGAAGTTGTAAAAGAAGAAAGAAGATTAAGGACTGATGATAATCCTACAGCTAAAATCTTTGAAAAAATTAGTAATCAAGCTTTTGGGATGAGAGGTTATGGAATACCTATTATTGGGACAATGAAAGATTTAAACAGGATTAGTGTAGCAGACTTGAAAAAATGGTATTTAAATTACTATGTTCCTAATAATGCAATTTTGATTTTAGCTGGTGGTTTTGATAAGGGTCAAGCTAAAGAGTTAATTAAAAAATATTATGGAGGAATTAAAGAAGCAAAAGTACAAGATTATTTAGAAAAATTAAATCATAAAATTTCATTCAAAAGTATTAAGGTTGAGGACAAAGTATCCGAACCCTTGGTTTTAATGTCTTTTGAAAATATACGATTTAACAAGGAAAATAGAAAAGAAAATTATGTGATTGAGCTATTAATGGAGCTTATGGATGGAGGTTTTTCTTCAAGATTCACAAAAAATTTAATTGATGATAAAAGTATAGCTTTAAGCACTTTTATCTCTTATGATGCTTATTCGAGAAAAAGAAATCTAATTACTATTGGTGGTTCACCTAATAAAAATATTAGCGCAGAACAGCTTCGTGAAGCCTTAATTGCTGAGTTTACAAATCTTGTAGAGGAAGGTCTTTATGAAAATGAATTGGTAGATGTTAAATCAAGACTTTTGGCAAATAATATATATAAATTTGATTCTGTTTTTTATCAAGTAATGCAAATAGGCATGCTTGAAACCAAGAATCTTGATTGGAGTATGCTTGACAAATATATCAATGAAATAAACAGTATTACAGAGCATGATTTAATTAATGCAGCTAAAAAATATATACTAAAAAAAGATTATATTTTTTCAGTTATAGAACCAAAAAAATTATGAGATTATTGAGTTTAATTATTTTCTTTTCTTTGATTTGTGATTTAGAAGCATTTGCGTTTCCTAAAATACAGCCTATAAAATCTAATAACAATTATTTATTAGTTGAAGAACATGCTTTACCTATAATTGATTTAAGAATTAATTTTAATTATGGAAGTAAAAATGATTTAAATAATAAAGGAATAACTAATCTTGCAATCAATCTTCTAGGAGAACAATTACTTAATGGCGAGAAAATAGTTAATCATTTTGAGAAAATTGGTGCGCAATTTAGCTCCACTGTTACAAAAGATACTAGTTATGTAAGCATAAGATTTATTAACAACCCATCTAATGTCAACCATATCGCAAATCTCCTTAATTATATGTTTACTAAATATTCAATAACTACCAAAATATTTTCTCATGCAAAAGAACTAGTATTATCATCTATAAAAGCAAGGAATTTAAATCCAACTTCCCTTATATCTATGAAATCCGAAGAGAAATTCTTGGTTGATACTGGGTATGCTCATCCAGTGACGGGTTATAAAGAAACTATTGAACTATTGGATCTAGAAAAAATAATTTTACATATTCAAAAAATCATTAATAAAAATGATATTAAGATAAGCATAGTTGGTGATATTGATGAAAATAAAGCCACTTTTATGATTTCAAAAATTCTAAACAGAGTTTCTAATAACCCAACTCTTAAAAAGAAAAATAATATTTTAAATTATTATTCAGATTCTAAAATAAATTATATATATTTTGATAGCGTACAAACACATATATCAATTATTATTCCATCAGTAACAAGACTAAATAAAAATTATTTTAATATATTAGTAGCAAATTATATTTTTGGAGGAAGTGGTTTTGGCTCAATGCTAATGAATGAGATAAGAGAAAAAAAAGGATTAGCATATTCTGTCCATAGTTATCTAATGCCTTATAATGAAATTGGACTAATGAGAATAGGTATGCAGACACAAAATAAAAATACAGAAAAAGCAATTATTATTTTAAAAGAGCAAATAATGAAACTTAAAAAAGCTAAATTTTCTGATGAACAAATTAATGAAGCTAAAATTGGATTACTCAGAAGTTTTGAATTAAGATTTGATACTAATAAAAAAATACTTCGCACATTATCTGCAATTAATGAACTAGAGATATTTAATAACTATTTTGTAAATTATGAGAATGGTATAAAAAATGTCACAAGTAAATCATTATTATCAGCTATAAACTCAGAAATTAATTTTGATAATATTTTAATTAGCACAGTAGGAATGAATTAATTGCCTGGTGGAAAAATAAAAATTACCGGAGGTTTACTTAAATCAAGAATTATTAATTTTAAAAAAACACTTTTATTAAAACCAACTAAATCTTTTGTTAGGGAAACAATCTTTAATGTTATAAGCGTTGATAATAACACAAAATGCCTTGATCTTTTTTCTGGTAGCGGGATTCTTTCTGCAGAAGCTATATCTAGAGGCGCTAAAAGTTCCACATTAGTAGAAAATAATTTTCAAACCTGCGAACAAATCATTAAAGAGTTTATTAATTTAAATATTACAAATTACAAATTAATAAATAATGATGTAATAAATTTTCTAAAAAATAATACTAATAATCATTATGATGTTATATTTCTAGACGCACCTTATGATTCTAATATAATTGAGGAGTGTGTTAATCTCCTAGATAATCATAATTATTTTCTAAATAATACATATTTATTTTTAGAACAAAATAAGAGAAATTATAATAAAAATCTAATAAATATTATTAGTAAATCACATAATTTATTAAAAGATTTGAGTATAGGAGACGTTAGTTATACAATTGCAAGAAAGAGAAATTAAATGACACTTATAGCAGTATATCCAGGAACTTTCGACCCGATTACAAACGGACATGTAGACCTTGTAAAAAGAGGTTGTAAAATCTTTAATAAAATCATTATTGCTGTTGCTAAAAATCCTCAAAAAAATACTTTATTTACACTTGATGAAAGAATTAAGTTTATAGAGAAAGTCTTCTCAAACCAGGAATCAATTGAGGTTTTAAGTCTTGACAGACTATTGGTGGATTTTGCCAAACATCATTCATCAACAGTTATATTACGTGGCTTAAGAGCTGTTTCAGATTTTGAATTTGAAATACAGCTAGCAAGTATCAACAGGTCTATGGAACCATCAATCGAAAGTGTATTTATGAGTCCAGCTGTGGAATTTGGTTTTTTATCATCAAGCATTATAAAAGATATAGCAAGACATCATGGAAAATTAGATAAATTTGTTCATGTTGATGTTGAAAAAGGATTACGAGAGAAATTTAAATAAATCAGCTCTGGCATAAAGTGCAAAAAAAAGACGCTCTGCCGTTGATTTTAATATTTTTCACTTTCTCTCCACATTGACAATATTCTTTTCCATAAATCAAAAGTTTTTGTTTAAAATAACCTGGAGTTCCGTCAATATTTTTAAAATCTTTTAAACTTGTTCCGCCACTTTTTATTGCTTTTTTTAAAACTTTTTTAATAGATAAAATTAGCTCATGATGATTTTTTTTTGTGAGTCGATTTGATTTTTTATTGGGACGTATTTTTGATAAATATAATGATTCAGATGCATAGATATTTCCCACACCAGTCAAAATCTTCTGATCCATAATTAAATTCTTTATTGAAACATTCTTTTGTTTAGAAATTTTATATAGATATTCAAAATTAAAATCTTTTGATAATGGTTCAACACCCAAATTTTTAGTCAAGAAATATTTTTTTAAGTCTTCCACCCAATGCACTGAACCAAACTTCCTTACATCATTATACCTGAGCACATTCCCATTTTTAAATACAATATCAAAATGATCATGCTTGCCGGCCTTATTATTATTATTATTTAATAATTTAATTACTCCAGTCATACCTAAATGAATTAGTAATGAGCCATGTATAAAACTTAATATTATATATTTTCCTCTTCTATAAATTTTATTTATATGATTATTTGAGATATTATTATTTATTTTTTTATCAATCTTCCATCTCAAATTTGGATTAAAGATATTAAATTTAAGAATATCTCTCGATTTAATATTCTCTTTTATAGCTTCGCAAACAGTTTCGACTTCAGGTAATTCAGGCATATTTTCTATAATAATTGGACATATTTTGTATCATATGATTAAATCAATCTTAAATATATAAAAAGTAATGACAGAACTATTGATAAATGGACTAGTAGATTTTACTTGGGTGGGGTATGTAGCCTACACCTTAGTTATTACCCACATAACTATTGTGGCAATTACACTATATCTTCATAGAGGAGTCTGTCACTCAGCTATAGAAATTAAACCTATATTGTCGCATTTTTTTAGGTTCTGGCTTTGGCTTACAACCTCTATGAGAACGGCAGATTGGGTTGCTATTCATCGTAAACACCACGCAAAGGTTGAAACCATAGATGACCCACATAGCCCTGCGGTATTTGGCATAAAAAATGTTCTTTTTCGTGGTGCCGACTTATATCATGATGAGAAAAATAACAAAGAAACAATTGAGAAATATTCAGAAAATTGTCCCAAAGACTGGGTTGAAAATCAAATATATACCGGTAGGAATAACTACGGAATATTGCTACTTTTTATTTTAAATATTTTATTATTTGGTGTTGTAGGGATAATTATATGGTCTATTCAAATGGCGTGGACTCCAATATTTGCTGCTGGAGGAATCAATGGTGCTGGCCATTATTATGGGTATAGAAATTATGACACAAATGATGATTCAACAAACATAAGCCCCATTGCATTTTTTATAGGTGGTGAAGAATTACATAACAACCATCATGCATTTCCTACTGCAGCTAAGTTTTCATTAAAGCCATGGGAATTTGATATTGGTTGGTTCTACATTAAATTATTTTCATTATTTGGACAAATTAAAGTCAAGAGATTGGCCACAAAAACAATTGTAAGTAATCCAAATGATACACTTGACTCTAATGCAGCATATGCTTTATTAAGATCTAAAATTACTGTAATAACTAATTACTCTAAAAATGTACTTAAACCAATATTAAAAATTGAATGTACAAATGCTAATAGTGACCTTAAAGACCTATTGAATAAATACAAGGCAACCCTTAGCAAACAACCAAGTAGAATATCAAACCAAGATACCAATACATTGCAAGTAATATTTGATAAATGTAATTCTTTGGGTACCGCTTATCATTTAAAAAATAAATTATACAATATACTTCATTCAAGAAATCTAAAGCATGAAAGGTTCATTGAAACTATTAATGAGTGGTGTCTAGAAGCGAAAAGCGCAGGTATTGATTGTTTAGATGATTTTTCTGAGAGTCTGAAAGGGTATGCAGTAGTTTAATTGTCTATTTGATTTTAACTTCTTTATACATTACATATTTCTTAATAGTTGGATCAAACTTTTTAATTTCAAATTTATCAGGCATAGTTTTTTTATTTTTTGTAGTAGTATAAAAATGACCAGTACCAGCAGACGAAACTAATTTAATTTTCTCTCTCATAATATTATGTAATATTGTATTTCTCTAAAGCTTTATCTAAGCCAAACTTATCTATAATTCTGAGACCCTTTGTAGATAGTTTAAGAGTTATCCATTTATTTTGAACTTCAGACCATAGTCTATGATTATGAAGATTTGGCTCAAAAATCCTGCGAGTTCTATTCTTGGCATGCGATACATTGTTGCCTGACATAACTGCTTTTTTTGTAATTTGACAAATTTTTGACACTTTCTATCTCCAAACTCAATAATGATATCAGAAACATATTGATATACAATATATATATAAAAATATAGCAGGATTTATTATGGATAAAGTTTTTATAAAGGAGTTATGCATTGAGACCGTTATTGGTGTTTATGATTGGGAAAGAAAAATCAAACAAGCTGTTTGTATAGATCTAGAGCTTGGAACACAGATAAGCGCAGCATCAGATTCTGACAATATAGAGGATACTGTAGATTATAAGGAAGTGGTAAAGACCGTTAAATCATTTATTCAAAAAAGTGAGTTTTTACTGATAGAGGCTCTAGCTGAACATACCATTAAGCTGATATTTGCTAAATTTAATGTAACGCATGTAAAGGGTAGATTTAGTAAACCAGGAGCCGTAACTGGTTCAAAAGAAGTTGGCGTAATTATTGAAAGAACAAAAGATGAGTCATAAAGTTTTTATAGGAATAGGCAGCAATCTAAATAAAATAAAAAATATTAAATCTTGTATATCAAAAATAAAGAATGATTATGAGAATGTTAGACTTTCGCCAGTTTATGAAACAAAAGCGATGGGATTTGATGGACCTAATTTTTATAATCTTGTTTGCTCTTTTAATACAACAAAAGATATCTACAAATTAAAAGAAAAATTAAATAAAATTGAACTTGACCATGGAAGAAATTTAAATGAGACAAAATATAGTTCACGAACATTAGATATAGATATTTTATATTATGATAATCTCATTTTATCAGATGATAAAATAAAAATACCACGTAAAGAAATTATTGAATATGATTTCGTGCTTCAACCTTTGATTGATATTGATGCTGAATTTATTCATCCGGTACTTCTAATACCTAATAATAAAATTAAAGAAAAACATGATATTAAAAAACATATTATTGCCGAAGTAGATATTAATCTATAATAAATGGCTTTTATTACATATTTAGTTTTCTTCCGCCATCAACATTAATATTTTGTCCTGTAATATAATCTCCATTAGTTATCAAGAAAAGAATAGTTTTTGCAATATCATCAGGCTCCCCGATTCTCTGTAATGCAATCTTTGAAATAATTTCTTTTTTTCTTTTCTTATTTATACTTGCGGGCCACATAATAGCGCCTGGAGAAACCCCATTAACCCTTACTGATGGAGCAAGATCTTTTGCTAAGGATTGAGTAAGAGCTAACAAACCTGCTTTACTTAGATTATAAATAAGATGGTTTTTTAAAGGTGGGCTCACATGTATATCAATTATATTTATAATAGAACCCTTCCTTTTTTTAAGTTCAGGAAAAAATGATTTAGACAAGAATAGTGGCGTTTTAAGATTAGTATTTATTATATCAGTCCAACTTTTATCATTAACCATATCAATTTTAGTTGGATAAAATTTTGACGCATTATTAATTAATACATCAATTCTTCCGAATACTTTTAGAGCTTTATTATATAAAGAATTATATGACTTTATTGTTGAAAAATTTGCCTGAATAATAGCGCAAGAATTAGGTCTATTATTATTTAATGTAGATAAAACTTTTCCAGCATCGTTTTTAGACTTATTATAGGTAATTATTATATTAAATCCATATTGATGTAAGTACTTAGCTATAGCTAAACCAATTCTTTTTGCTCCCCCAGTTATTAATACTGTTCTAATCTTTGTCATAGTATTATATTAAGGATAATTAAAAAAATGTACACTATAAAAAAACAGAATATTTTATTATGAATAATCCTATTGATAATCATTTAAATAAAATAATCTCTCAAAAGGGAGATTTATTATTTTCAGATTTCATGAATATTGCGCTATATCATGATCAATATGGTTATTATAATAAGCAAAATTCAATATTTGGAGCCAAGGGAGATTTTATAACCGCACCAATTACATCAACTTTTTTTGGAGAATCTATATCAAATGAATTTATTAATTTAACTAGTGAAATAAAAGATGCTTCAATATTAGAATTAGGAGGCGGTGATGCGAGTCTTGCAATTTCACTACTAAAAAGGTTAGAAGAAGAAGATAGCCTACCCGTCACATATATAATTATAGAAACCTCAAAACAATTAAAAACATTACAGCAAAATAATATTAAAAAACTAATACCTAATTTAGCTTATCTAGTTAAGTGGGAAAAAGATTTATCTGAGAAATCCTTTGAGGGTCTAATAATAGCTAATGAATTCTTTGATGCTCTCCCATCTGAAAGGTTTAAATATAGCTCTGAAGGTTTAAAAATGTCATATATCTCTTCAATAGATCACCAGTTAAGTGAAATTTGGAAAGAGCCCACTGAAGAATTCAAAAATCAGTTTGTTTTAGCTGCAGATAATATGGATATAAAATTTTCTGAGAATTATATCAGCGAGTTAAACTTACACTATTCAACTTGGATTAACAAAATAAATAAAGCCTTAGAAAGAGGTGTATGCATTATTACTGATTATGGTTACAATAATAAAGAATATTTTTTAGAAGATAGAACCGAAGGGACTCTAGTTTGTATTTATAATCATAAGGCTAATTTTGATCCATTATATAAAATAGGAGAACAAGATATATCAACTTTTGTAAATTTTTCTCATCTATCAAAAATATCAGAGGATATTGATATGGATGTTTGCGGATATTTTACTCAATATAATTTTTTAATTAATCTTGGTATATTAAATATATTTGAAAATAAAAAATTTGATGATAAAGAAAAATATATTGAGTTAAACCGACTAAAGAATATATTGCTACCAAATGCAATGGGGGAATTATTCAAAGTTTTAATATTGAAAAAAAATATAAATACTAAATTATTATCCACCAAAGAATTTAATCATATGCATAAACTATAAGATGGATTTTATACACATATTAATTTTATCGGCTATTCAAGGTATAACTGAATTCCTGCCTATTTCCAGCCAATCACACCTAATACTAACCTCACATCTTCTCGGAATGAATGATCAGGGATTAGGTTTTGATATTGCTTTACATGCAGGATCTTTGATAGCTATTTTAATTTATTATAGGGATGAGATTAGAAAAATATTGTCCGTAACAGATGAAGGTATAAGATATTTTAAATTAATTATTATAGGGTCTATACCATTACCATTAATAGGACTATTGTTTATCGATATAGTCTCAATCAATATGCGCTCCGTTACCTCTATTGCATTAATGACAATAGTTTTTGCCCTTATTCTATATATAGCTGATGTTAGAAAAAAAGAAAACATTAGCAGTCTTGCCTCTATGAGTATGTTTACGATAGTATTCATTGGGTTTATGCAAACATTAGCAATTATGCCAGGTGTATCAAGAGCAGGTATTGTAATTACCGCAGCTTTACTCGCAAACTTCAGCAGAGAAGATTCAATTAAGATTGCATTTTTATTATCAATTCCCGCTATTTTTATGGCAACAGTATATCAGTCTATGCAATTATATGAGATTGGAAATATTCAAATCTTAAATGAATATTTATTGGGAATGTTTTTATCTTTTATATTTTCATATATAACTATTCATTTATTTATATCAACAATAAATAAAATATCTTTCACGCCATATATAATTTACAGGTTGTTATTAGGACTTATTCTGCTTGGAATTTAAATATTCTTTTATGTGATCTTTAGTAATTTCTCTATGCACATTTTCAATAATTTTATGAATTTCTTTGTTTGATTTTCTTTGATCTTTCTCATCAAGTTTGAATGACTTAATTTTATGTATTAGTTCTAGGAAAGAACTGGTAAAAGGATTGTCAGGATAGTCGGTCATTTCGAAAAAGTTTTGTAATCTCTCTTCCTTTCTTATATCAAGTTTCTTAATTAATGAAATGAGCTCATCATGATTATCGGCAGTTGGCTGATAGCAGACGAAATCATGATAGCAATTATTAAACATTAGAGCTAAGTCTCTATATTCATTTGGTACTTTTAATCTATCACAGAATATATTGATGTCTTTTGCGTTGGTATTATAGCATGAGATGAAAGTTGCAATATGTTGAAGTTTATTGATTTTTTCACCTTCAGTCATCATATTGATCGTTATCTCATTAATCAATTCGTCCATATCACTTCTTTTCTTTCCTAGTATTAATTCATGAATATTTAATTCCTCTAAAACATTAGAAAAAATCCATGGGCTATTTGCCTTATAAAACTCCTGCCACATTCTTTCTCCTGTAAGATAATTCAACTCGCCGCTATTAATAATTTCTTTTATCTTATCTTTAGTCTCTGGAACGATAACAAAACCAGGTAGGTTAGTTTTAAACCTAGCTGCCCTTAATACCCTCAGAGGGTCTTCTGAAAATGCATCAGATACATGTCTAAGTTTCTTATTTTTAATATCTTCTTTTCCATTAAATGGATCTATTAATGTTCCATCTTCATCTTGTGCAATAGCATTAATAGTTAAATCTCTTCTCTCTAAATCTTCCTCAAGCGTTACATTAGGGTTTGTGTCAAACTCAAATCCAGTATAACCATGACCAGATTTTCTCTCAGTTCTTGCAAGAGCATATTCCTCACCGGTTTTAGTATGAATAAATACTGGAAAATCTTTACCAACTTGCTTAAATTTATTTTTACGCATTTCATTAGGTGTTGACCCAACCACAACCCAATCTTTTTCTTTTACTGGTAAACCTAAGAGCTCATCTCTTACTGCTCCACCCACAAGATATGTTTTCATTAATTTCTTCCTGATTTTTTTCTAAGTTCTTCAATATGGCTTCTATTTTTTAATCGATTTAGATATGTGGGTACAATATCTTCAACACATGTTGTGCCTTTGAAACCTTCAGAGCTTACACTATCAGCTTTTAAAGAATGATAATTATCCATAGAAAATAACTTTCCTGGTAGTCTTTCAAAAATAATTGCTTGAATCTTAGATAAATTATCACCCAAAGGTACAACCAATCTTCTAATCCTTAAAAATTTTATTGTCAGGTTTATCAACTCTCTGAATGTATATTCTTTAGGCCCCGTTATATCAATAGAAGCGTTATATGTTTTTCTATCATTAATAGAATCAATTATAAAGTCTGTAAGATCATGTATATAAATTGGCATAAATTTTGCCGCAGGACATGCTAAGGGAAATATAGGTGAAAACTTAAGAATCTTTGCAAATTTGTTAAAAAATGAATCTTTTTCACCAAATACTACCGAAGGTCTAAATATCGTGACTTTACAAAAACTAGATGTATTTTGTAATAAAAACTCTTCTGCCATACCTTTAGTCTTTAGGTAGTTACTAGAAGACATTGAATTTGCGTTCAATGAGCTAATATGAAGAAATCGTTTAATTTTATTTGCTTGTATTGCGTTAGAAATTTTTTTAACAAGATCATAGTGAATCAGTTTAAATGTGTTTATCTTGTCAAATTCATTTAGTATTCCTACTAAGTTTATAAGGATATCCGAATCTTTTGTATATTCCTTTAAAGTACGTTCATCATTAATATCAACTTGAATAACTTCAAGATTGGGTAATACGGTTATACCTAAATTATTCGCTTTATTACGAGTAAGTATGACTATCTTTTTAGAAAACTTGGAGAGTTTAGCGGCTAGCTGAGATCCTATAAACCCCATGCCGCCTATAATCGTAATTTTATCTAAATCTAAAAATGCTTCTTTATTTTTTGATCTATTCATATCTATTGTTAATTCTATTATAGAATATTAATATATAACACAAACTATTTAAGGATAAGCATGGATTCTAATAAAATAATCGAAAATAAGTTCGTCGTTTTAACATATGAAATTTACGATGAGAAAGCACAAGTTATAGAGAAAGTAGATGCCCCAATGAATTATATTCATGGCAAAGGCAAGAAGTTGCTTCAGAAAATAGAAGATTCTCTTGAAGGTAAAAGAGCAGGTGATGAGATTGAGGTTGCAATTAAACCTGAAGATGGTTTTGGCGAGTACGATGATTCGTTAGTTATTGTTGATAAAATTAACAATGTTCCCAAGAAGTATTGGAAAATAGATGAAATAATTCCTTTTGCAAATAATACCGGTGAAAAAAAAGAATTTAAGGTAACTAAAATTGATAAAGAAAATATTGAACTTGATGGGAACCATTATCTTGCTGGAAAAATATTACTTTATAAAATTAAGATTCTAGATGTTAGGGATTCTACTGATTACGATCGAGAGCAGGCAAAGTACCCATAAAAAATAACTTTTTATATATACTTGAAAGTATTTCGTATTAAAATAATCTTATTAAATAAGATTCATATTCAATACACCTTCCATTTTTTCGGCCATCTCAGATTTACCTGTTCTGCTATCACCTACTATAGCAACAGTAATATCAACTTGTTTTAAACTTACATCGCCTATACTTTTCTTTTTTTCAACGGCAGTTTTTTTGATTAGTTCAATCATGTCGTGTGCTGCACGTTCAGGCCCCTCATGCTCCACCATAGCCCTATCTTTGAAACCACATTCTTTTAAGGCTTTGTCGCTACTTTCTTTATACACCCCTGCCATAAGCATACTATGAGCAACTCCAATTTTCATTTTACCTTGTTTTACACGTTCCCTAACAATATCGAAGAATTTTTCTTCAATCTTTTCAAATTTTTCATAAAGTTCTTCATGATTTGTAATTATAGTGCCATCTTTTTCTTTTAATAATGGAAAAGGGTTGGCCCAATAACTAATTTCTACATCACCCCTATGTGTTTGTGTACTACCCGCTGCTACTCTAGCACCACTTCTGAAATGATCTAATGCTTCGTCAACGGTCATGTCGGTATTCATACATGATTTACCTGGAGGTATAATTTCATAATTATTTAGGTATAAAAGAACATCTATCTCAGAGCCTGTAGAAATTTCTGAGTATTCTGTTACTGGAACAATTTGCCTTGCATTGGTTCCTGAGTGTTTGTTATATCCAATCTCCCTACCTTCCATCTGCATTTTTGCATGTTCGCTGAAACCATCTAAACATGCAAAAGCGCCTGTTTCTGTACCATAAAAATAAGGCACACTAGATCCATCTTTTTTTTCTAATTTTGCTCTTCCCATATCATCTGCTTTTATAAATGAATCGAAAATATATGGCTCATTTGTTTTTTCATCAAACCTAACTACATATCTAGTAGCTCCACAATGTAAAGGTAGATCACCATTCAAAATACATAAAACATTATGTAGTGTTAAAATAGGTTTTTTACCATAACCAAAATATTTACATTCATCAATATTAGGTATCAAACCTACTAATAAATTATTTTTTTTATCATGATAATATCCAAGATCATTCATATCTGAATTTGGGCATCCAAAAATAAATACCCCATCTGGCTGTTTATCAGTAATATTTTTTATATTAGAAAAAGGGAATAAGTTTAATAGGCCAGGTTCCATTTCTACGCAGCCTCTTGATTTATGTATGTAACATAATATATTCCATGCCCCTACTTCAAATGGAATAGCAACATAATCCTCTGGATTAAATAAATCATTTTTAAATGGATTGTGTCCTAAGGCATAAAATGGAAAAGCTCTCTTATTTGCATAAGTAGTGTAATATACGCCTGTTCTCATATCTGCGGCAGTTGTCATCGGTGTTTTACTTAAACTAGAATAGTCACCAGGTAAGTTAACAAAATGGCCAGAAATTTCACCGACCGCAACATTAGGGTGACACTCAAGTCCTTTGCTCCTCCTTACACCTTCTCCAAGACCTGCTCTAATTAAAAGAATTCTTCTGGTCTCAATTATAAGTTCAGATAATTTGTCTGCCTTCATAGAAACTTTGTCCTTGATTGATTCCGTAGTAATTTCTTTTTCAAGAATTTCATTATGAAGCCTTACCAATCTTGTATAAGATTTTGCTCTGTAATGGTGAAATGCTCCATCAAGAAATTTAACATTATCTCTATAAGTTCTTAATTGATCACCGGAAAATGGTGTAGCACCTTCTAATATTCCTATATATGTATTTGAATCAATATTTTTTATATATTCAATTTTATGCAAGACGTCTTCTTTTAAATCTGTATTCTCACGATTTTTTAATTCTTTAATAAATTGTTTTTTATAAATATCTAAGTATTGGGAAAACGCATTACTTTTCAGTAATTGTATTGGTGTACTACATCCATCCCTTATTTCTAGAATTTCTTCCATATTTAGTATATATCTCCGTTTATTTAATTAATGCCTTCCAATAAATATGGTTAAAAGTTTCATTGACCTATAAAGCAACGTTGATTATAGTATATTCTTCTATAACATCAATTAAAAAATATTTAAAAATTTGTGGATTTTTTATGTCAAATTTGGTAGAGCCTCATGGTTCAAAAACCCTTAAACCCTTAATTGTAAAAGATAAAGGCCAAATAGAAGAGTTGAAAAATAAGTCAGCTACACTTAGTAAAATAATTGTAAATTCTTCTGCAGCTTCTAATGCAGTAATGTTAGCAGCTGGTTATTTTACGCCATTATTAGGCTTTATGGGCAAAAAAGATACGATGAATGTCGCAGAAAATATGGTAACTGAAAATGGATTATTTTGGCCAATACCAATTATAAATCTAGTAAAAAAAGCAGATGGAATCAATATTGGCGAAGAAATTTCACTTCTTGATCCTAATATTGAAGGAAACCCGGTATTGGCACTACAAGAAGTATCAGCTATAGAAGAGTTATCAGAAGAAGAGATTGATTATTTAGCAAAGCAGATTTTTGGAACTAATAATATTGAACATCCGGGGGTAAAAAACTTTATGTCTCTTGGAAATATATTAATATCTGGCAACATAAAAGTTTTAAATTATAGTTATTTCCCGATTGATTTTCCTGAAACTTTTTCAACCGCACAAGAAATAAGAGATATGTTTGCGAAAAAATCTTGGTCTAAAACTGTTGCATTCCAAACACGAAACCCTATGCATCGTGCCCATGAAGAATTATGTAAAATGGCATTAGAACGCCTAAATGCAGATGGTGTCTTGATTCATATGTTACTAGGAAAACTTAAAGAAGGAGATATTCCAGGTGATGTAAGAAATCAAGCAATTGAAAAAATGGTTAATCTTTATTTTCCAGAAAATACCGTCATAATATCGGGTTTTGGGTTTGATATGCTGTATGCAGGACCAAAGGAGGCGTTATTACATGCTGTATTTAGACAAAATTCTGGATGTTCACATTTAATAATTGGAAGAGATCATGCTGGTGTCGGTGAATATTATGGTCCATTTGACGCACAAGATGTGTTTGATATAGAAATTGTCAAAAAATCACTCAAAATAAATATTTTTGCTGCTGACCATACTGCTTATTCAAAAAAATTAAATAAAGTAGTGATGATGAGAGATGTTGAGGACCATGCAAAAGAAGATTTTGTATTATTATCTGGAACAAAAGTACGTGAAATGCTCTCAAATGGTGAAGAATTACCACCAGAATTTGCAAGAAAAGAGGTTGCGGATATTTTGATGAAATACTATCAGTCCCTATAATTAAGATAGTTAAAGAAATTCTAATTTTTTGTTAATAATTAATTCCTAATACAGCAATAATCTATTATAATGCCAGACAGCATAAAGGCATTGATTGCCACATACCAAGTATAGGTATTTAACAAAAGGAGGAAACATGGAAAAATTTGTTAGAATAACAGCTGAGAGATTAGTTAAAACTCATGAAATTAAATACAAATCGCAATCCAATATATTGACTCAATCTAGGTTTCTTAAGAATACTGATGGGCGAATAAAAACAACTAATAGAAGCCAATTACTACAAGCCTAAATAAATCCGGAGAATATGATGATTACTATTAACCCTTTTGTCGAACTTTCAACTTATATACCATCTATAACCATGCAGGCTTTCTTAATACTCATGGTTATCTTAACTGTTGGCGGTACTATTCTTGATATGATACATAAGGAAAATGTCAAATTCTTTTTTGAAAACGCAAAAAAAGCAAAGTTATCAGCAACCAAATCTATTACTACCGGAGAAAAAACATCAATTATAGCTAAAACTGTTGTGCATGACATATTAGCTTCCGGAGAATTTTGTGGCGTGAAGCGAAGATCAGCTCATCTGCTTGGTATGTATGGAACTATAATATTTTGGGTGACTTCAGCCATTATGATTTTTAGTTATTCAACTCCATCATCAATTACACCTTCTATTTATCCCGTGTTATGGCATATAGGAGCAATAATGACATGTGTTGGTGGTTACTGGTTTTGGTTTATTCTTAGAGTAGATGTCAGAGTGGAAGGTAATAAATGGTTTCGTATCTTTTTTGCAGACCTATTTGTTCTATCCCTTGTTGCAACTTCAACTTTTGGATTAGCTTGGTCTTATTTTCAATCATCTGGAGCAACAGGACTATCTACATTATTTTTTATCTTATTTGTTATTTCAAATGTTGCATTATTTGGAGGGGTATACTGGTCTAAATTTGCCCACATGTTCTATAAGCCTGGTGCAGCTATACAAAAACATCTAGCAGAGGCAGACGGTTCAAGAGATGATTTACCAGAACCTGCAGATTTGCCAGAAAAATATGGTTTAGGTATAAAACGTTCTGAACCACAGAACTACTAATTGAATTTTAATGATTAAAACTAAGGAAGAAATTAAGGAGAAATAAATTATGTCAACTTTTGTTTATATGACTCGCTGTGATGGATGTGGACACTGTGTAGATATCTGCCCATCTGATATTATGCACATCGATAAATTAATAAGACGTGCTGTAAATATTGAACCTAACTTTTGTTGGGAATGCTTTGCATGTGTTAAAGCTTGCCCACAAAATGCAATAGATGTTCGTGGGTATGCTGATTTTGCACCTATGGGACATAAAGTTAGAGTACTTCGTGAAGAAGAAAAAGGAGTAATTTCTTGGAAGATTAAATTCCGAAATGGTCATATAAAAAACTTTGTCTCTCCTATCACAACTAAACCATGGGGAAAATATATTCATAAACTAGCAGAAAAAGATGTACCTAATAAAGAGGCGCATGCTAATAATTTATTATTTGGTGAATCAACATACTTGAAAACAGGTAAAGTTCCAGTATCTAGTACTGGTGTGCCACAAATGGAAAAAATTGGACAATTAAAACAAGGAGTGTACTACTAATGGCTAAACATAAAACACATTATGTAGATTGCGATATTCTAATTGTCGGTGGCGGTATGGCTGGAACAGGTGCTACCTTTGAGGCTAGATACTGGGGTCGTGATATGAAAATTATTTGTGCAGAAAAAGCGAATATTGATCGTAGCGGAGCCGTAGCGCAAGGGCTTTATGCTATTAATACTTATATGGGCATGCAATGGGGTGAAAATCAACCTGAAGACCATGTTCGTTATGCACGAAATGATTTGATGGGTATGGTACGTGAAGACCTTGCATATGATATGGCACGTCATGTAGACTCGTGCGTACACATGTTTGAAGAGTGGGGCTTACCTATGATGCGTAATGAAGAGACTGGTCACTATCTACGTGAAGGTAAATGGCAAATTATGATTCATGGCGAAAGTTATAAACCTATTGTAGCTGAAGCTGCTAAAAAATCTGCCGATAAAATATATAACAGGGTTATGATAACCCATCTTTTAATGGATGAAACCAATGAAAACAGAGTTGGTGGAGCATGTGGCTTTAATATGCGTACTGGCGATTATTATGTTTTCCGTGCAAAGGCAGTAATTTGTGCAGCAGGCGGTGCATCTCATATATTCAAACCACGTTCAGTGGGAGAAGGAATGGGGCGTACTTGGTATGCTCCATGGAGTAATGGTTCAGCTTATGCTTTACCAATTGCAGTTGGCGCTAAAATGACTCAAATGGAGAACCGCATCGTACTAACGCGTTTTAAAGATGGTTATGGTCCAGTTGGAGCATATTTTTTACATCTTAAAACATATACTCAAAATGCTAATGGAGAAAATTACGAAAAAACATGGTATGACCAAACAAAAGAAATGGTAGGTGAATATATTGATCACGTTCCAACACCAACATGTTTGCGTAATCATGCGTTTATAGAAGAAACAAAAGCTGGCAGAGGTCCTATTTATATGGTCACAACGGAAGCTTTTCAAGACCCACATTTAGAGCAAATTGGCTGGGAGAACTTCCTAGGGATGACTATTGGACAAGCAGTTGTTTGGGCATCTCAAGATATAGATCCTAAATACCAGAATCCAGAATTAACCACATCAGAACCATATGTAATGGGCTCTCATGCAACATGTTCAGGTGCTTGGGTTAGTGGGCCAGAAGATGTGTCTGGTGGCATACCAGAATACTTCTGGGGTTATAACAGAATGATGACGGTGGATGGACTATTTGCGGCAGGTGATGCTGCAGGTGGTACTGCTCATGCATTTTCTTCTGGTTCATTTACAGAAGGTAGATTATGCGCAAAAGCTGCGGTTCAATATGTTAATGATGGAAAAGCTAACGGTATAAGTGTAACAGAGAATCAATGTGAAAAATTTAAAGAGATAATTTATAAACCTCTTGATAATTACACAATTGGGCGTAATGAAATTACAGCTGGCACAGTTTCACCAAGTTATATATTACCTATCCAAGGTCTACAAAGACTTCAAAAAATTATGGATGAATATGTCGGTGGTATTGGCACTAACTATATGACAAACGGTAATGGATTAAAACGTGGTCTGGAACTGTTAGAAGTACTCCAAGAAGACCTCGAAAATATTGGAGCTGAAGATTATCATCAGTTAATGCGCGCATGGGAGTTAAGACATCGTGCTCTTGTTTCACAATGTGTAACAGAACATACTTTATTCCGTGAAGAAACACGTTGGCCAGGTTACTATTACAGAGGTGATCATATGAAATTAGATGATGAGAATTGGCATTGCCTAACTCTGTCACGTCGTGATCCTAAAACTGGTAAGTTCACCATGGAAAAAGCACCGCTTTATCATCTCATTGACGAAGAAGTTAATGATAAACAAAAAGCATAAATAATATATATTATTTATATAATTGAGAGTGTTAAATGAATCTGGTTGAAAAAACGGATGATGAAATATTAAAGCTTGCCAACCCTATATGGGATGGTCTTATAGAGTCTTCTAATAAAAAAGATTACGGTGCTTTTACTAAGAATTTTTCCAAAAAAATGCTTTTTGGTGCTAACGAAGTAGAAATAGGAAAGCAATGGGCTGGTAATAAACTACTGACAAGCCTATCAAAAGAGAGAGAGTGTTTTGGCTGCTTGAGGCGTAATAAGCATGTAACTATTCTCTATAAACAAACAAGCAATGAAGTTCCAGGAGAATTTTTAGGGCGTTTAGTGCTAGGGATTGAGGATGATAAAATCAAAGTCTTCGGCGCTACTATTTTCTAAATTTTTTTATGCAAAATAAAACCAAATCAAGTGAAAAAAAGAGATTGATAAATAATAATAATTTTTCATTTGTCTTAATATCTGATACTCATGCAAATATAAATCCAAAAATATTTAATTTAATAAGTAGTGCTGATTATGTAATTCATGCGGGAGATATTATGGATTATCAAATAATAGAGAACATCAAGCTTATTTGCAGAGATATTTATGCGGTTAATGGTAATAATGATAGATATAAAGAATTGAGAGATATAGAAGAAATTTCTACACCAATAGGGGATATTATAGTTACACATGGTGATAAGCATTATCCAGATTACCATCACTCATTACGCGAAATGTTTCCAACAGCCTTAATGGTTATTTATGGACACTCACATGAACATATTATTGATACTACAAAAAAACCCTATATTATTAATCCTGGTGCGGCAGGAACTACGAGAACAAATGGTGGCGCATCATGCGTCTTAATCAAAAATAACAACAATGGTTTGTCAATTGACTTAAGAAAATTTTATAATTAAAAGAATGTTTAAAGACTAAGAAAGAGTTATTTGGATAAAGCTTGACATATTTATAAAAGTATCTATTATTAGATTACTCATAGGCAATTCACACATCAATTACAATCTATAATTAAATTATATATATTTAGAGGAAGTTTTAATGAGTAACGTTATCGACTTAACAGATCAAAGTTTTGAGGAAGAAGTGCTCAAATCTGATACCCCGGTTTTAATAGACTTTTGGGCAGAATGGTGTGGGCCATGCAAAATTTTGGGACCAGTAATTGATGATGTTGCAAAAGATTTTGTTGGTAAAGTAAAATTCACTAAACTGAATATTGACAGCAATCCTGATAATACCCAAAAGTTTGGAATCAGAGGGGTTCCCACAATAATGCTTTTTAAAAATGGAGAAAAAACTGCAACTAGTGTCGGAGTACTGTCTAAATCAGAACTCATAAATTTTTTAAATGAGAATTCATGAGGATTATTTGTATTATTTGAATCTATTCGTAACAAGCATTATCTAACATAAACTAAAAATAACTAACCCAATAATTATATGAACTTAACTGAACTTAAAGAAAAACCTATTCAAGAGCTAGTAGAAATAGCTGAAAAAATGGGCGCTGAAAATGTTGGCAGACTTAGAAAGCAAGATGTAATCTTTACAATTCTCAAGAATCATTCTTCTAATGGAGAAGATATATCGGGCGCTGGTGTTTTAGAAATTTTGCAAGATGGATTTGGTTTCCTTCGTACAGCTGATAGTTCATATTTAGCAGGTCCTGATGATATATACGTGTCACCTAGTCAAATAAGAAAGTTCTCACTTAGAACCGGAGATACCGTTACAGGAAAAATTAGACCACCAAAAGAAGGTGAGAGGTATTTTGCGCTACTTAAGGTTGATAATGTAAATTTTGATTCTACAGAAAACTCTAAACATAAAATTCTTTTTGAAAATTTGACACCCTTACATGCAAATGAAAGATTGCGATTAGAAAGAGGAAATGGAAGCAGGGAAGATATTTCAGCAAGATTAGTTGATATTGCTTCTCCAATAGGTAAAGGGCAAAGGGGATTGATTATATCACCTCCTAAAGCCGGCAAAACCATCATGTTACAGAATATTGCTCAAAGCATTATAACCAACAATCCAGAGGCTGTTTTAATTGTTTTATTGATTGATGAAAGACCGGAAGAAGTCACAGAAATGTCAAGAATGGTAAAAGGTGAAGTGGTTGCTAGTACTTTTGATGAGCCAGCACATAGACATGTGCAGGTCGCAGAAATGGTTATAGAAAAGGCTAAACGACTTGTTGAGCATAAAAAAGATGTTATTATACTTTTGGATTCAATAACAAGATTAGCAAGAGCCTATAATACAATCGCCCCATCATCTGGAAAAGTTTTAACGGGTGGTATTGATGCAAACTCATTAACAAAGCCAAAAAGATTCTTTGGTGCAGCAAGGAATATTGAGGAAGGCGGAAGTTTAACAATTTTGGCAACTGCTTTAATAGACACAGGCTCTAAAATGGATGAAGTTATATATGAAGAGTTTAAAGGGACCGGAAACATGGAAGTCCATTTAGACAGAAGGATTGCAGAAAAAAGAATATATCCTGCAATAAATATTAACCGTTCTGGAACAAGAAAAGAGGAGCTTTTAACCACACCAGATGAATTACAAAAAATATGGATTTTAAGAAAAGTCCTTCATTCAATGGACGAGTTAGATGCAATGGAATTTATGTTAAGTAAACTTCAGTCAACAAAAACTAATTCAGAGTTTTTTGATTCAATGAAGCGATAGTTAATTACCTATATCATCTCTATAAAATACTAAACTTTGATTCTGAATACTTAAGCCTTCATCTTCAAAAACATTAATTTTTTTAATATTTTCATAAGCTAAGCTAACAGCTTCTTTTTTGGTATCAGCAAACACATTAACTGTCAGTATTCTCCCACCAGTTGCTTGTATTTTATTATTATTTATAATTGTACCAGCATGGAATATTTTAATTTTATCAGATTGCTTTACATTGCTAGTATCTATAAAGAAATCTTTAACATATGTATCAGGATATCCTTTAGCAGCAAGAACTATGGTGCAACAGTAACTTGATTCTTCTGTATTAATTTTTAAGAGGTTAAAATCTTTTACTGAATTTATTGGATCATTAACTATTAAGTCATATAAATCAATATTTTGATTTTCAAGAGTTAACATTAAATTTTGTGTCTCAGGGTCTCCCAGTCTGCAATTATATTCCAAAACTTTGATATCATTATTATTATTTATCATTAACCCAATATATAAAAAACCTAGATAATTTTTATTTGTTTTTTTATTATAATTATTTATTGCAGTAATAGTTTTTATTAATACTTTTTCAATTTCTAAATGTAGTTTAAATAGTAAATTTTTATGTTGATATCCCAGAGGATGACTAACAGCACCCATACCTCCAGTGTTTGGACCCGAATTAAATTCATCTCTAGATTTGTAATCCTTTATCCATGGTAATCCTATTTCATAACTGGCGCCCTTAAAATTACAAATATAAATTGCTGATAGTTCTTGGCCTTTTAAGAAGTCTTCTATAACAATATATTCTGAGTGATTACTGCTAAGTAATTTATCTATGGCATTTATTGCTTCATTTTCATCATTTGAAATAATTACACCTTTGCCTGCCGCTAAACCATCAGCTTTTATAACAATTGGATACTTTTTATTTTTTATATAATTTTTTGCTTCAATATTATCAGAGAACATCCGAAAAGATGCAGTAGGGATATCAAATTTTTCCATAAACTCTTTTGAGAATACCTTTGACCCTTCTAATACTGCATATTCTTTAGTAGGACCAAAGATTTTTAACCCATCCTCAATAAAGCTATTTACAATACCATTTACTAAAGGCCCTTCTGGCCCAATAATAGTCATTATAATATTATTATTTTTTGCAAAATCAATTAAAGAATCTTTATCTTCAATATTAATATCTATATTGATTATATTATCTTCGAGATATGTTCCGCCGTTCCCTGGGCAAACATACACATTATCAATCTTATTAGATTTTGAAAGTTTCCATGCTATCGCATGTTCCCTTCCACCTTGGCCAATTACAAATATATTCTGATCCATGATTTAATGTTTGAAAACTCTAACATTGGTGAAGACCATTGATAAATTATACTTATCAGTTATAGAGATTATTTCTTTATCTTTAATAGAACCACCTGGCTGTATAATACTACTTACACCTATTTTTTTTGCTAAATCAATATTATCTCTAAATGGGAAAAATGCTTCAGAAGCCATCACTGATCCTTTTAATGAGATATTTTGTTTTTTTGCTTTGGATGTTGCTATATTCATAGAATCTATTCTACTCATCTGACCAGCCCCTATCCCTAAAGTTTTTTTATTTTTTACAAATACTATGGCGTTTGATTTCACATATCTAGCTACTTTAAATGCAAACAAAAGATCATCAATTTCTCTTGGGGATGGCTTTTTCTTAGTTACTATTTTTAAACTCTTTTTTGATACTGATTTAGAATCAATTTCTTGAACTAGAAATTTACTTTGTAATGATTTAAGTTCAAGTGTTGTAGATTTTTTATTAAAATTTTTAATTATTAATAATCGTACATTTGGTTTCAGTTTAATTAGGCTAATGCATTCTTTGCTAACACTTGGGGCAATAATAACCTCGACAAATTGTTGATTTAAAATCTTTTTCAGTAATTTGTGGCCAAGTTTTTTATTGAAAGCAATAATACCGCCAAATGCAGAAACAGAATCTGTTTTGTATGCCTGATTATATGCTTTTGAAATATCTTCTTTTTCTGAAACACCACATGGGTTTGCATGTTTAACAATAACACATGCAGGATTTCTAAATTGTTGTACACATGATAATGCACTTTCTGAATCTACTAAATTATTATAAGATAATTGTTTACCTGACAGCTGATTAAAATCAAAACCAGAAAGATTTGGACTTTTCATACTATAAAGTTTAGCTTTCTGATGTGGATTTTCACCATAACGAAGTTCAGCTTCTTGCTCTAAAACAATATTCATTTTTTCAGGAAGAAAGTTTTTTTTGATGAAATTATTTTTGTTTAAATAGTTAGATATAATAGAATCATATTCGGTAATTCTTAAAAAAACTTTTTGAGCTAAATTTAATCTCATTTGTGGGCTAGTGTTGCCATTTTTATTAATTTGTTGAATAACCTTTTTATAATCATTTGGATCAACTAAAACTGTAACTCTGTTGTAATTTTTAGCAGCTGCTCTTAGCATTGCAGGACCACCTATATCAATATTTTCAATAGCATCAGCGAACTTGCAATTTTTATCAGCAGTTACTTTTTCAAATGGATAAAGATTGACTATAACCATGTCAATTAATTGATAATTAGAATCTTTTATTTTTAATAAGTCATTTTTATTTTTAGCTAAAATCCCTGCATGAATTACCGGATGAAGTGTTTTGACTCTACCTTCTAAAATTTCTTCAAAATTAGTAAATTTAGCAATAGGAATATTTGGTATTTTATTTTTGGTAAGAAATTTTGCTGTTCCGCCTGTTGAAAGTATGTCGTAGTTATTATTGATCAGCTCTTTTGCAATTTTATCAATATCAGTTTTATCAGAAACGCTTATTAAAGCAAGTTTTCTAGATGCACTTGAACTCATTTAGTCATTTAATCCATAATCTTTGATTTTTTTTATTAGTGTTCCTCGGTTTATACCTAAAAAACTAGCCGTTCTGGTAACATTGCCACCGAGGTGTCCTAAAACAGCTGAAATAAGGGATTTTTCAACCTCAGATATAAATAGGTTGTGCAGATTGTTGACTACCTCGCCATTCATCTTACCAATATATGATAATGTTTCTTGTTTTATTGTTTTACTTAATGAATTACTTTTAAAATTCTTTACCAAACTTCTTTTAGCCATTATTTTTTTAAAAACCCCTAGAGATTTATGCAAAAACTTCAGTTAAGATGAATTGAAGCGCGTTTTACTATAGTACAGTTATTGTGAATAGTGATAAAGAGATAATTTGCTAATTTTTCTTAATAAATTCATTAAGAGTATTTATAGTAAATTCACCATTAACAAAAAATTCACTGTTCAGAAGTTTTTTATGTAGACTGATGTTAGTTTGTATGCCTTCAATCACTGTTTCATCAAGAGCAAACAGCATTTTTTTTATTGCAGTACCCCTATCTTCAGAATGCACAACTATTTTAGCCAACAAGGAGTCATAATTCGGAGGTACATCATATCCAGAGTATATATGTGAGTCTATTCTTACACCTGGGCCACCTGGTGGATGGAAAAAGGTTATATTTCCAGGTGACGGTAAAAAGGTTTCTGGGTTTTCAGCATTGATTCTACATTCAATTGAATGCCCATTAAAAAATATATCTTTTTGTGATATTTCTAATTTCTCATTTGATGCGACGAAAATTTGCTGTGAGATTAAATCAATGCCTGTAAGTAACTCTGTTACAGGGTGCTCAACTTGAATTCGTGTATTCATTTCAATAAAACTAAATTCTCCATCTTGATATAAAAATTCAAATGTACCGGCCCCCGTATATCCAAGTTTTTTACAAGCATCAGTACAGATTTTACCAATCTTGCTGATAGATTCTCTTGGTATGTTTACAGCAGTTGTTTCTTCAATTACTTTTTGATTTCTTCTTTGTAAAGAGCAGTCACGTTCACCCAAATGTATTGCATTTCCAAAATTATCGCATAAAACTTGTATTTCTATATGTCTTGGTTTATCAAAATATTTTTCAAAGTATAAATCACCATTACCAAATGCATTTTCAGCCTCTGATTTAGTGATGTTCATTGCCTCATCTAAATCTTTAGCAGAATTAACAATCATCATTCCTCTGCCACCACCACCATGAATAGCTTTTAACATTATAGGGAAACCTATTTCTTTTGCTTTTTTTATATTTTCTTTTATATCATCAGGTAGGACACCATCATAACCAGGTATACATGGGACACCAAATTTCTTCATTGCGTTTTTTGCCTTAATTTTATTACCCATCTTTTTTAAAACTTTACTTGGTGGCCCAATAAAAATAAATTTATTAGATTCTACAATTTCAGCAAATGTGGCTGATTCTGATAAAAACCCATAACCAGGATGTATTGCATCTGCATTAGTTAATTCTGCAGCACTTATTATAGAGGGTATGTTTAGGTAGCTTTTTTTAGGATCAGGAGAACCTATACATACTGATTCATCTGCCATTTTTACATGAAGCAACTGTCTATCAACAGTTGAATGTACCGCTACAGTTTTAATTCCTAATTTTTTACATGCACGTAGAATACGCAATGCTATTTCACCTCTATTAGCAATTAATATTTTTTGAATCATATTATTTTACTACAAACAGAGGTTGTCCAAATTCTACAGGCTCACCATCATCTACTAATATATCAACTATGGTTCCATTTGACTCAGCTGTTACTTGATTCATCATTTTCATTGCTTCTAGTATACAAACAGTGTCACCTTTATTTATTTTTTGTCCTTTCTCGACAAAAGATTTAGAGTCTGGTGACGCAGATCTATAGAATGTTCCAACCATTGGGGAGTTTATGGTTTCTCCGTCAATAACATCCTTCTGTTTAGTATCTATAGGTGGAGCTGTTGCAGGCGTAACATCAGTTACTGGTTGTTGTACAACAGGTGCTTGTGATTGAGATATTCTAGATAATTTAATCGATTCTTCGCCTTCTTTAACTTCTATCTCTGAGATTCCTGATTCTTCAAGAAGTTCCATTAGTTTTTTAATCTTTCTTAAATCCATGATTAACTCTCAATTAATTTAATAGCTTGCAGAAGTGCATATTGATAACCATCTGTCCCAAGACCTGCAATTACACCAGAACTGATATCACTTAAATAAGATTTTTTTCTAAAATCTTCACGTTTAAAAATATTAGAAATATGTATTTCTATGAATGGGATTTGAGTACTTAGGAATGTATCACGCAAGGCAATACTTGTATGTGTTAGAGGGCCAGGGTTTATTACTATAAATTTAACAGAATTATTTTTAGCAGACTGTATACAATTTATAATTTCATGTTCTGCATTTGATTGAACAAAATCAATTGTTATATTCTTTGATTTGGCAATTTTTTCTAATGATTGTTGAATATCTGACAAGGTCTTTTTGCCATATACTTCTGGCTCACGAGTACCTAAAAGATTTAAATTCGGCCCATTTATAACTAGAATATTTGACAATATTTTACCCCTTATGCAAACTTAGTAGAAGTTAACAGATTTTAGATGAATTTACAAGAAAATATTCAAAGTTTGGAAGATAACTGCTTATTTATATAATTAAATTTTTTTATAAATAACTTCGCATCAACATAACCAATTATTCGAGAGTCAGGTATTTCCTTACCATCTGGAGTGAAAAATAATAATGTTGGAGGACCAAATAATTTATATTTTTTAAGAAAATCTGAATTATCTTTATTTGTTTTTGTAATATCAAATTTAACTAGGTTAATTCTATTCAATAAACTCGCAACATCTGCATTATTAAAAGTATATTTATCTAACTCCTTGCATGCTACACACCAATCAGCATATAAATCAATCATTGTAATTTTATTAGAGCCTTTCACTAAAGAAGTTAAGTCAGCTGTATTCTCAACTTTTGAAAATTTTACAGATATGTCTTTATTAATAAAACTCATTACTGGCGAGAAATTACTATTATAGTTAGCGCCATATATTTGTAGAAAAAAATATATTAAAAGAATAGTAGAAAAACCTTTTGTTAAGTATTTAAATAAACTGGTTTCCTTAAAGGTAATTTTAGTTAAAAAATACAATACCAATATTGGCAGAGCAGCCCAAAGGTATGCAGCTGCCTGTATAGATATTATTCTTTCTAACAACCATATCGCAACTATACAAAACAGAAGACCAAAAAATTTATTAGTTATATCAAGGTATGGTCCTATTTTTTTTATAATTTTTGATGTAGAAGTTCCTAAGATTAGTAGTGGCATGCCCATTCCTAGTCCCATAGAAAATAGAGCAAACCCTCCAAGCACATAATCTTTTGATGATGCTATATATATTAGAGCGCCTATGAGAGGAGCGGTAACACATGGACCAACAATCAAGGCAGATAAAGACCCCATTAAACCAACACCATAAAAAGAACCAGAGTTAGTTCTGTTAGTAGATGTAACTAATAAGTTCTGAATAAATTTTGGCATTTGTATAGTAAGAATATTAAACATAGACATTGCCAATATAAAAAATAATAGCGCAAAACTAGATATAACATATGGATTTTGTAGATTAGCTTGTATATTGCTCCCCGATAATGCGATAAGAATGCCTGCAAGTGCATAAGTAAAAGACATTGAAACAACATATGTTAGTGATAATAGAAATGATTTTTTCATTGAAATATTCTCACCCTGTCCAACAATTAGCCCAGTTAATATTGGTATCATTGGAAAAACACAAGGAGTGAATGATAATAGAATGCCGGCTATAAAAAATAAGAAAATATTAACTAAAATAGTTTTGTTATATAGTAGATTACTAATAGAAATCTGATCTTCGGGTAAGTTGACTTTTTTGTAGTAAAATCCGCTATCAGATTTTTGATTAATTCCGAATGTTTTTGTTATAGGCGGATAACAAAGACCAGCATCGGCGCATCCTTGATATGAAATTATTAAATTAAAGTTTTTAAAATTATCATTTAGAAAAATTTTAGCGGTGGCTGTTGTATAATATACATCGACATCTCCAAAAAACTCATCTTTCTTTTTTATTCCGTCAGGCATTGTAACTTTTAAGATCTTAGCTTCTGGATTATCTGAAGAGAATTTAAACATACCCATATATAAATAGTAACCGGGCTGTATATCCCAATTTACTTCTATATGTGAGTTGTCTACATAGTTTATAGTTGGCACAAATGCTTTATCAGGATGCAGAAACTCAGGATCCTTGTTAGTATTAATTTCTGAATTGACTAAAGGGCTTATAAATATAAACACTAAAAATACAAATATTTTTCTAAAAGTTTTCATTCTTAACCCATTCTAAATAATCTTTATCGCCTTGGTTAATATTAATTGATATTATTTCAGGTAGTTCATAGTTATGCAATTTTTTAATTAATACCTCTATTTTTTTGTATGAACTTTTTTTTGATTTAATAAGTATCATCCACTCTTTTGATTTATGGAGTTTCTTTTTCCAAACAAAATAACTATGGATGTTAGGAATAATATTTACACACTTACAGAGCTTATCATTAAGTAATTTTCTGGATATCTTATCTGCTATAGATTTTTTATCAGTTGATGTTAGTGTTAGTATAATAGTTGTCATATTAATTAGATATTATGAAATTAAAGCAAATAATTCCAATATTTTTGATTCTCGTTCCCATTATTGAAATTGTACTATTTGTGGAAATTGGCTCAATGATTGGCAGTTTCCATACAATTTTAATAATTATTATTTCAGCATTTTTAGGATTTTATTTAATTAAGCATCGCACAATTTCATATATAGCTGAGATACAAAATAAATTACTACAAGGCATAAAACCTGAAAATGAAATATTTTCAGGAATATTATTATTTTTTTCAGGAATATTATTGATAGTTCCAGGGTTTTTTACTGATTTTATTGCATTATTGCTTTTATTTAGACCTATCAGAGCATTAATTGTCTCTAAATATGTGTCATCTAACACAGGATGGAAGAAGACAAGATCAAAAGGTTCAATTATCGATGTTGATTATAAAGAGGATAAATAAAAGTATTCTCATTATATACTTGAAATTTGAGAAAAGGACGCTATATTATCACTCTAGGAGTTAGAGTTCTAACCTAAACAACAACATTTGAGGAAAAACCTATGAATATAAGACCATTACATGACCGCGTGATTATTAGAAGAATGGAAGAAGAAAAGACTTCTGCTGGCGGTATTGTAATCCCAGACTCAGCAGCAGAAAAACCTATTAAAGGTCAAGTGGTTGCGGTTGGGAAAGGTAAAATTCTTGATAATGGTGATGTAAGACCATTAGATGTAAAGAAAGGAGATTTAATACTTTTTGGAAAATATTCAGGAACCGAGGTTAGTGTTGACGGAGAAGAACTGCTTGTTATGAGAGAAGACGACATAACCGCAATAATCAACGAATAAATTCAATCAAATTATAGAGGAATAATAAAATGACAGCAAAAGAAGTAAAATTTGGTGATGATGCAAGGAAAAAACTTGTAGCAGGCGTTAACATTCTTGCGAATGCAGTAAAAACAACTCTCGGTCCAAAAGGAAGAAATGTTGTTTTAGACAAATCTTTTGGAGCGCCAACTGTGACAAAAGACGGTGTCTCGGTAGCAAAAGAAATAGAATTAAAAGATAAGTTTGAAAATATGGGCGCACAAATGGTTAAAGAGGTTGCATCTCAAACATCAGATATAGCAGGGGATGGAACAACTACAGCAACAGTATTAGCTCAATCGATTTTACATGAAGGATTTAAATGCGTAGCAGCTGGAATGAATCCTATGGATTTAAAGAGAGGAATAGATAAAGCTGTATCTGTAGCGGTTCAAAGTTTACACAAAATGTCTAATCCTTGTACTGATCATAACGCTATTGAACAAGTTGGAACTATTTCTGCCAATTCAGATAAAGATATAGGATCTATTATAGCCGAGGCTATGGGTAAAGTTGGCAAAGAAGGTGTAATAACTGTAGAAGAAGGGCAGTCATTAGATAATGAGTTAGATGTTGTTGAAGGTATGCAATTTGACAGAGGTTACTTGTCGCCATATTTTGCAACAAACCAACAAAATATGTCTACCGAATTAGAGGACCCATTTGTCCTTTTATATGATAAAAAAATTACTAACATTAAAGATATGTTGCCAATTTTAGAAGGAGTTGCTAAAGCTAGCAAACCTCTTCTAATTATTGCTGAGGATGTTGAAGGAGAAGCATTAGCTACTCTAGTTGTAAACAGCATAAGAGGTATTGTTAAAGTTGCTGCTGTTAAGGCTCCAGGTTTTGGTGATAGAAGAAAAGCAATGTTAGAAGATATTGCTATTTTAACAGGCGGAACCGTAATAGCTGAAGAAGTAGGTTTAAGTTTAGAGAAAGCTGAGATGAGTGTTCTAGGAACCGCAAAAAAAATAAATGTAACTAAAGAAAATACAATTATTATAAATGGTGGAGGTAAAAAATCTGCGATTGAAAGTCGAGTTAATCAGGTAAGATCTCAAATTGAAGAAGCAACATCTGACTATGATAAGGAAAAAATGCAAGAGAGAGTTGCAAAACTTGCTGGTGGTGTTGCAGTTATTAAAGTTGGAGCAGCTACTGAAGTTGAAATGAAAGAAAAAAAAGCAAGAGTAGAAGATGCTCTTCATGCTACTAGGGCAGCAGTTGAAGAGGGAGTAGTTCCTGGCGGTGGCGTTGCTTTGATAAGAGCAAGAGATGCTCTCAAAAATCTTAAAGGTGATAACTCTGACCAAAATCAAGGTATTCAGATAGCTAGACAGGCGTTGCAAGAACCTTTAAAACAAATAGTAGCTAATGCTGGTGAAGAAGGTTCTGTCGTGCTTGCAAAAGTTGAAGAAGGAAAAGATTCATTTGGCTATAATGCTGCTACATCAGAATATGGTGACATGTTGAAAATGGGAATTTTAGATCCTACCAAAGTGGCTAGAACAGCATTACAAAATGCATCTTCTATCGCTGGACTTATGATTACCACAGAGGTAATGGTTACAGAACAAGTAAGCGATGATGCAGCTGCTGGTGCAGCCCCTGCAATGCCTGACATGGGCGGTATGGGCGGTATGGGTATGGGCGGCATGGGAATGTAATTCCTTTCAATCCTAGTCATTCTAGATATATATTACTAAGCCTCTTATTCAAGAGGCTTTGTTATTTCTTAACAAATGTTAAGATACTTGTATGGATAGAATATGGTTAAAAAGTTACCCAGATAATTTTGTATCGGACATTGGCCAAAATAAGCATAATTCAATTATTGATTTAATGAATGAGGCAACAGAAAGATTTTCAAAGAACAAAGCATTTAGCAATTTAAATTCACAATTAACATACCAAGAAACCAAAAAATTTTCAGAGAAGTTCGGAGGGTTTCTTCAGCATAAATTAGCCATTAAAAAATCAACAAATATTGCAATTATGCTCCCTAATCTTTTAAGTTACCCTGTTGTAGTTTTTGGATCATTTATAGCTGGCGGTATAGTGGTTAATGTAAATCCATTATTTAAACAAAGAGAAATCTTAAATGTACTAATTGATTCTGAGGCTGAAATAATTATCGTTCTTGATAGATTTTTAGAAGAGTTGGAACCTATTATTAATCAAACTAAATTGAAACATATAATAGTATGTGATGTTATAGATTTATTAAATCCATTAATGAAATTTGTTGTTAAAGTTGCATTAACCATCAAAGGGCCAAAGATCAAACGATTAAAATCAACATATATAAAATTCTCAGATGCAATAAAATACGAAAAGAAACCAAATAAAATATTATTAAATAGGGAGGATATAGCTCTACTTCAATATACTGGAGGCACAACTGGTAAATCAAAAGCTGCCGTCCTTACACATGGAAACCTATTATCAAACATTGAGCAACTTAGTATATGGATAGGAAAAAGTATTGAAATTGGCAAAGAAAGTATTGTTACAGCCTTGCCTCTTTATCATATTTTTTCACTGACAGTTAATTTCTTCTACTTTTTTAGTATAGGATCAAAAAATATTTTAATTACGAATCCACGGGATTTAAAGTCTTTTATTAAAACACTAAAATCTAATAAGTTTACAGTCATAACAGCAGTAAATACATTATTTAATCTTTTATTATCAAGTTCTAGTTTTAAAAAAATAGATTTTAAATATTTAAAGTTTTCTGTTGGCGGGGGTATGGCTGTGCTTAAAAATACAGCAGAAAGATGGAAACAAATAACAAAAACAAATATAACTCAGGGATATGGTCTTACAGAAACCTCTCCAGTTGTCGCAGTTAATATTATTTCAGATGAATATAATGGCACCATTGGCCTTCCTTTACCTTCAACTGATATTTCTTTAAGGAATGATAATGGTGATGAAATTGGAATAGATGAAGTTGGAGAACTATGTATTAAAGGACCTCAAGTCATGAAAAATTATTGGAATAATAAAAATGAAACAAAGAATGCATTTACTGAAGATGGTTTTTTTAAAACTGGCGACATAGCTTCTATTGATAAAAATGGGTATATAAAAATTGTTGATAGGAAAAAAGACATGATTATCTCATCAGGGTTTAATGTTTATCCAAATGAAATCGAAGATTATGTTGCAACTCATTCAGATGTCTTAGAGTGCGGTGTTATAGGCATACCAGATATAAATCGAGGGGAAAGTATAAAATTATTTGTTGTAACTTCAAATGTAAATTTAAAAGAAAATGATATCTTAACTTTTTGTAAACAAGGACTTGCAGTATACAAAATACCTAAAAAAATTGAGTTTATAGATGAGCTCCCCAAAAATAATCTTGGGAAGATTCTTAGACGTAAGCTTAGAGAATTATAATGATTCCTCAAACAAGATGAGATGGTCTATTTCAGATTTAATTCCTATAAATTCATTTATTTGATGATTATGATGGCTGGGTGTATAACAAAGGATATTTTGACCATCTTGTAATTCTAACTTATATAAGAAATCTGCCCCATGAAAAATTTTTTCTATAACTTTTGCAGATTTCGTTGCATTATCATCATGAATAACATCATCGGGTCTTATCATCACATCAACTTTCATATTTTTTGAGTAAGGAGCAGTGTTTCCAAAAAAAGTCCCTAGAGATGTTTTAACATGATTTGAATCAATAATTGTGCCTTTTAAAAAGCTGCCAATCCCACAAAAATTAGCTATTTCACGAGTAAGGGGTTTATGATAAATATTGTATGGTTCAGAATATTGAATAATTTTTTTCTGGGAAAGAAAAGCAATCTTGTCAGATAATTCAAATGCCTCTTTAATATCATGAGTGATAACAATTGTAGTAATTTTTTCTTCTTTCAATAGTTTCTTAACATCACCTATAAGCTGATCTTTTAATTCTTCATCAAGTGCGGTAAACGGTTCATCTAGAAGTAAGATTTCAGGTTTAGGGGCTAATGCTCTTGCTACAGCTATCCTTTGTTGTTGTCCTCCAGAAATTTCATGAGGATATTTATTTGAAATATTTTGAACAGCCAAAAGATTCATCAAGTGATTGCATCTATTTACTTTTTCTTTATTTGAAGAATTAGAGATACCAAAAGCAATGTTTTCTTGACAGGTGAGATGTGGAAACAAAGCAAGATCTTGAAAAATAATTCCAATATTTCTTAATTCTGGAGCTATAGTGAAGGTAGAATTATTTACAATCTGACCATTAAGAAATATTTCACCTGAATTTATAGTTTCAAATCCAGCAATTATTCTTAATAAAGAACTCTTACCCGAGGCACTAGGACCAATAACTGAAATAATTTCATTTTCATTAATTATGAGGTCTAAATTTTTTAAAATTTCATCTTCATCTATGTTAAATGAAATATGTTTGATATTAAGTTTCAAAATTTACACTACCATTATTGATTGTTTTTTTTGTTAATATTATAACAGGAATCAGTCCGACAATAATCAACAAGAGAGCTGGCGATGCAATATATGATAATTGTTCAGCAGACGCTAACTCATATATATTTATAGATAAAGTATCAAAATTAAAAGGCCTCAATATAAGTGTAGCTGGGAGCTCTTTGACTATATCAACAAATACCAAAATAAGCGCAGTTATGATTGTTGTTTTCATCATTGGAATATGAATATCTTTAATTATGGAGAACTTAGATAATCCAAATGATCTCGCAGTCAAATCAATGTTATTTTTAATTTTACTTAATCCTGCTTCAGTCGTAACAAACGAAATGGTTGAAAATCTAACAAGATAGGCAATAATGAGAGCAACAAATGATCCACTTAAATAAAAGATTGGTTCTCCAAAAAAGTTTGATTGTAATTCATCTAAAAAAGTCACAGGGATCATTATGCCTATAGCTATAACAATGCCAGGTATTGAATAACCAAGAGAGAATAATTTTAGAGAGATATTTGTAACAATATCTTTAACAGATCTATTGAGATAAGAAAAATAAATAGATACAGCGACAATCAATAAAGAAGATATACTAGCAATTACAGTTGTATTCCAAAGAAGTTGCGCATAAGAGTTTTCAAAAATATATGCATAAGTGTCTACAAACCAAGCTATCAATTGAGCAATTGGAATAATAAATCCAAATGCTGAAATAATTAAGCACCAAAAAAAAGCATAAAACCCATCTTTTTTATTTAGTAATTTAGGTTCACTGGGTTTTAATTTTTGTGATGTATGCATATACTGACTTTTACCTCTTGAAAACTTCTCTAAAACAATTATGATAAAAACAAAAGTTAAGAGCAATGATGCTAAATGAAGAGCACTAGTTTCATCTCCCAATGAGAACCAGGTTCTAAATATTCCGGTTGTAAAGGTACTAACACCATAATAATCAACAGTCCCAAATTCTGCCAAAGTTTCCATAATAACGAAACTTAATCCTGCCACAATACCTGGCCTAGCTAGTGGTAAACTAATTCTTCTAAAGCATGTAATTTTATCAAGACCCATTGACCTGCCAACTTCTAAAATGCAATAAGATTGTTCTTTAAAGGATGAATAACATAAGAGATAAACATAGGGATACAAACAAATACTTAAGATGAAGATAACTCCATAAATATTTCTTAAATCAGTAAATCTATATAATTCTTCACCTAAACCTAAATAAGTATCAGCAAAATTGAACAACAACCCAGACGGCTCTACTAAGCCAGCATAAATATAAGCACTTACATAAGTAGGTATAGCTATTGGCATTACCAATAACCACTTAAAAATATCTTTTCCTGGGAATTTATACATTGCTATCAGCCATGCAGAAGAAACTCCAATTAGCAAAGTTATGAAGGCAACAGAAAATACGATAATTAAAGTATTTGATAAATAGTTAACTAATAAATTATTAGCTAAATGACTCCATAATTCTGTTGATGGATGGAGTAGATATGAAAAAACAGTCAAGATTGGAGTAATTAATATAAAAACAATTGGTAGTAATATTAGTTTATTTTTATATTCAGAAAATATTTTTAGCATATTTATTGCCAATTTACTTCATCAAATATTTTTGCTGCTTTTGAATTATTAACCCCAAGTTGGTTTAGGTTAATCTGATCATGTTTAAAGGGATATCCCCATGAGTGAACAATTTTACTAAGATTTATAGTGTCTCTAATTGGATATTCATGGTTAGCTTTTGCATAAAGTTCTTGAGCTTTATCACCAGCTAAATATTCAATAAGTTTGATAGCATTATCCAGATTTCTCGTATGTTTTATTATTGCAGCACCGCTTATATTTATGTGAGCACCTCTTGATTTTTGATTAGGGAAAAAGATTGAAATTCTTTTAGCATATTTTCTTTCAATTTCTTTTTTTGAAGTCATCCATTTTCCAAGGTAATAAGTATTAGCTAGCGTTAAATCACATTCTCCTAAAACAATTGATGTCATTTGAGTTCTATCATTACCTTTTGGGTCTCTCGCAAAATTAGATACTACAGATTTCGCCCAATTTTTTGCTTCCTTCTCACCCAAATGTGTAATTAATGATGCTAACAATGATTGATTATAAATATTACCTGAGGATCTCATGCAGATTTTACCCTTCCATTTTTTATGCGCCAAATCTTCATAAGTTGACAAATCTTTTACATTTACAGATAAAGGGTTAAACATTATCACTCGTGATCTTATAGATAATCCATACCAAAATCCATCATCGTCCCTTAGATTTTTTGGGATTAACATATCCAATTTTTTAGAATTAATTTTTTTTAAAAGATTTTTTTTCTTTGCTTCGTATAAATTCCCAGCATCAACTGTCAACAAAACATCCGCTCTAGTATTTTTTCCTTCTTGTTCTATACGTTTCTGAAGAACTTTTGCTTTTCCAGAAATTATATTAACTTTTATGTCAGTATCTTTTTCAAAAGCATCTAAGAGAGGTCTTAATAAGTAACTTTTTCTTGCAGAGTAAATATTTACTTCATTAGATTTGCTGTTTATATTTGTATCATCCGAACCAGCCCACAGTAGCTTATATGGAAAGCTAAACATAATTAAACAGTAAAATATTATAGTTAAGATAAGTTTTTGCATCTATATGGTCCTTTTTATAAACGAGAATGATTCTTATTATACACACTATTCAGGTATATAAAAATCACTTATTTTCGCTAAAACATAAATAAATACATGTGTTTTAGTCACTTAAGTCATGTTATAGTTTTTAGTTAATTCATATATAAAAGTAAAAAACTCATGATAATGTCTGAACTTGATGGACAAATTTGGATGGATGGATCTTTTTGTGATTGGAAGGATGCAAAAATACATATTTTAACTCATACACTTCATTATGGGACGGGTGTATTTGAGGGAGTTAGAGCATATGAAACTGATAAAGGTCCTGCTGTCTTTAGGCTAGAAGACCATACTGATAGATTATTTAATTCCGCTAAGCTTATAGGCATGAATATCCCATTCACCAAAGATGTTCTTATGAAAGCACAATGTGATGCAGTTAATATTAATAATTTAAAAAATGCATATATTCGCCCATTATGTTTTTATGGAAATGAAGGCATGGGATTAAGAGCTGACAATCTAAAAACACATTGTGCTATTGCTGCATGGGATTGGGGCCCATATCTAGGAGAAGATAAAATAATTAATGGAATAAAAATTAAAGTATCTTCTTTTCCTAAGAGAACTGAAACGGCAATGTTATATAAAGCAAAAGCAACAGGCAACTACCTAAACTCTATGCTTGCATTAAAAGATGCCCTTAATGATGGATATGATGAAGCATTAATCCTTGGCACTGATGACTCAGTAAATGAGGGTTCTGGGGAAAACTTCTTTTTGATAAAAAACAATAAATTAATTACTCCAGATTTATCGACTGTTTTAGATGGAATCACAAGGAAAACTATTATTGCTCTAGCAGAAGATTTAGATATACAAACAGTTGAAAAAAAAATAAGTTTAGATGAAGTTTTTGAATGTGATGAGGCTTTCTTTACTGGAACTGCGGCTGAAGTAACTCCAATAATTGAAATTGATGATACTAAAATTAATAATGGAATCCCGGGTCAAATAACTAAAAAATTACAAGAAAATTATTTCAACCTTATTAGAGGGAAGTATGGCAAATATGATGAGTGGTTAACCATTCTGTAAAATAAGTAAATGATTAAGAGAAAAAAAATACTCGTTATTGGAGATATAATGCTAGACAGATATTGGATGGGCTCTGTTAACCGTATTTCTCCAGAAGCTCCAGTTCCAATAGTTGATATAGATTCTTCGACAGATAAGCCTGGAGGAGCTGCTAACGTAGCAAAAAATTTGTCAGATTTTGGAATAGATACAACCCTTGTTGGTATTTCAGGAAAAGATGAGGCTGCAGAAAAATTATCAGCTTTAATGTCCGGCTTAAATGTTGTTTACAAACCTCTTGTGGATTCAAAAGTCAGAACAACCATGAAACTGCGAGTAATTGATAAAAATAAACAATTAATGAGAATTGACCATGAAGATAAACATAAATCAAAAATTGCTTCAAGCCTATATAAGACCGTAGAGTCTATAATAGATTCTTTTGACGCAATAATAATTTCAGATTATGGTAAAGGCGCTGTAAAACCAATTATTAAAAAAGTTTTAAAAATTGCCTCTAAATTAAATATAATGACCTTTGTTGACCCAAAAGGCGATGATTTCACCTTCTATAAAGGAGCTTATTTATTAAAGCCAAATCAGAAAGAATTTGAAAATATAATGGGTACCTCCAAAACAACTAATGAATTTAAAGTAAAAGGAGAAAAGCTTAGAAAAGAACTTAAATTAAACTCTCTTCTTGTTACGAGAGGTAAAGACGGGATGATGTTATTTGAAAAAAATAAAATAACTTCTTTTAAAGCTATTCAACAAGATGTTTTCGATGTAACTGGAGCCGGAGATACAGTTATATCAATAGTAGCCTCATATATGACATCTGGGGAAAGCATGATATCAGCAGTTACAATGTCTAATATTGCGGCTGGATTATCTGTGCAAAAATTAGGCTCTACAAGCGTATCACAAGAAGATTTATCTAATGCTGCCAATAAATAATAAATTAGTAAAAAATATTGCTGAACTCAAAGCTCTTTGTTTAGATTATAAAAATAAAAATAAAAAAGTTGTTCTTACAAACGGATGTTTTGATATTTTGCACTCTGGCCATGCATATATACTTGAGAAATCTAAAGAACTTGGTGATGTGCTAATAGTTGCGCTTAATAGTGATGTTTCTATAAAAAATATAAAACAAAAAAATAGACCAATTATAGAGGAGCAGGATAGAGCATATATGTTATCTTGTCTAATTTCGGTAGATCATATAATTATTTTTAATGAAGAAACACCAGAAAAATTAATTTGTGAAATAATACCTGACATTTTAGTTAAAGGCAGTGATTATAAAGAGAAAAAAATTGCTGGAGAAGAATGCATGAAGAAAAATAATAAAAAAATAATTTTAATAGATTTATTAGAATCAAAGTCAACCAGCTCCATTATTAATAAGATTTCAGAGACCTAAAATCTTATCGGCCATGTCTATTACATCGTCCTGAGTTATTAATGACATAGCTTGATTGTTTCTTATTCTTGCTCCCCATTTAACTTCGTGAATAGATTTATTATTATATTTTTTTAACGCAATTTCATATTTGTTAATAACATAATTCATATTATTATAAGGACCTGTTCTCAAAGGGTTTGATGTTGCAAATAAACCAATAACTGGTTTTCTAAGCATCGAAGCTATATGCAAAGTCCCTGAATCAGGTCCTATGTAAAATTCACAACCATTTATAATATTATATAATTCTTGAAGATTTGTTTTGCCTACAAGATTATGGATAAACTCTTCTGCCCCTATTTTCTTTGACTCATCAATTTCATAATTACTTTTTCCACCAACTACCACCGAATCTATGTCATACCTATCTGACAAGTATTTGCATATGGTTATATAATTATTAATTTTCCATTCTCTGAAATTAAATCTTCTTGAACTAGTAAAAGGGTTTAGCACTATATATTTTTTTTTAATTTTTATAATATTATTGTCGTCATTAATATTAATAGACCAGTCTAGTATTTTTTTAGTAATACCTAAATTTTGTAGAAATAAAAAAAATGTATCTAAAACATGAGATTTGTCTTGAACTTTTACATTCTCGTAATTATATTTTTTTTCTGCTCTTACAAAAAAACTTATTATTCTTGAGCGTAATGATTTTTGCATATGTAGTAAAAAATCAAACCTTCTTCCCTTTAAAGATTTCATTAAATGTCTAATTGATTCAAGACTTCTTTTTTTATCAAATACCACAAACTCTATACCTTTTATATTTTTTACTAACCCATATTCTGTTTTACCTATAATCCATGTAATATTTGATTTAGGAGAATGATTTCGAAGTGTATTGATAACTGGTATCATATGGGTTATATCACCTATAGAGGATAACCTTAAAATACAAATTGAGGATAATGAATTAATATTTTGGGACATAATTTGGATATTCTTATAAAAAAAATTAACAACCAGTTCATATTCTATGATAAAGAGATAGAAATTGACATAGAAGAATTATTTCTAAAAGGAGATTTTCAAAATCAAAAAAAAGATAATGTTACCTTGATAAATGATAATAAATGGATTAAGAAACATTATTTAAGAAAAGGGCTTATGTCTTTTCTTGGAGATTTATATATGTATAAGTCAGTTAAAAATACACGTTCATATAAAGAATTTAGCTTGTTGAATAGTTTATATAAAAAAGAATTTCCAACGTGTAAGCCTATAATGGGATGGGTAACAAGAAATTTGGTCACATACACAGCAGATTTAATTATGGAATATATACCTTCAGTTGATCTAAAAACTTATATTCTCCAGAGTAAAATTAATGAAAAGGATTGGCATTTGATTGGTAAATTAATTTTTAAGTTACATAAACAAAATATTTTTCACGGAGACTTGAATATAACAAATATACTTGTAAATGAAAAAAATATGGAAGAGAAATTTTTGCTAATTGATTTTGATAAATCAAAAAAAAAATTTCTTATAGATAACACTGACAGACATGTAAACTTAGAGAGAATTGCAAAATCTTTGAAAAAAAATAACTTGTTTGATAAGAATAATTTTAATAAAATTTTAGAAGGTTATTATATTAGCTCATGAGCGATTTAATATTTCTAGAATAGTTATTGATAATATCTTTTTTTGATTCAAGAAGTTTTTTTGCATTAGAACCAAATAGTTCACGTCTTTTCTTTGATTTTATGAGTTTTTCAAATAAATGTTTTAAGGTTGTAGAATTTTTAACCATCAGCATACAATTATTTTTTAAAAATTCTTCGGTCTCTGTAATAAAATTATACATATATGGTCCGACTATAATAGTTTTCCCATATGCAGCTGCTTCTAAAAAGTTTTGCCCGCCATGGTCTACTAATGAACCACCCATAAAAACAAATTCACAATGTTCAAATAATCCGTTTAACTCCCCATATGTGTCTGCTATATATATTTGAGTATTTTTTTTAATAGGCTCACCTTTGCTTCTTATTGAAATATTTATCATTAATAATGGTAAATCTGACAGAATATCACCTAGTCTTTCTGGATGTCTAGGTACTACCACTAATAATATCTTCCTTTCTTTAAGTTTTAACCATTCAACAATTATTTGCCTTTCTTCATCTTGATGAGTAGAAGCAGCAAGGACATATTTTCTTTTAATTATATCTTCATTATTTTTAGTTATAGAAAATTCAATAAATTTTAGATTACCAGTTACTTCAACATTCCTGGGGTCAGCACCTAGTTCGATATATTTCTTTTTCTCAACTTCGGACTTACACATAATTTTTGTCAAATAAGATAAAGATGATCGATAAATACTTTTTACAAATTTATTAATATCAGTAGTTTTTTTAGATAACCTAGCATTAACAACAATAGATGGGATATTATTTTTTTTACATATTTGAAGAAGATTAGGCCAAATTTCAGTTTCAATAATTATACAAATTGATGGGTTAATTGATTTTATGAACCTCTTTGTTGTAAAATACCAATCAATTGGCAGGTAAAGGTGCTCGACATTTCCCCCTATCTCATTAATTAATTTAGATGAAGACTGAGTTGTTGTAGTAATTAAAAATTTTGAGTTAGATTCTTTTTTTTCTAGACTTTTATATATAAGAATTGCAAGCTTAGCTTCACCAATAGATGATGCATGCAACCATATTACTTCTTTGCTCTTTTTTATTTTGTTTAAACCTAATCTTTGCAGAATAAAACTAATACCATTTCTTCTTTTTATGGCATTTGCTATTACCTTAATGATTAAGTAAGGTGTAAGTAGATAAAGAAGTAGATTATATTTGATCATCAAGCTTTCTATGTATTACCACACAAGCAATTGATTTATACTTTCAATATTTTTAACATTCAACTCCGACGAGTATTTTTTTAGCCTTAAATCTATCAACAGATAATCAAGAGTTATCTTTATTAGTTCATTCTTTGATTGAACTAATTGATATTCAGCCTCTTGAACTTGAATATCTGAATATACTCCTAGCATGAACCCCTTTTTTACTGTTAAGTAGTTATCGTTTGAATTTTTATAATAATCTTTTTTTACCAAGATTAATTTTTTCAATAAATCATGCTGATTAACTGTATCTGTTATATCTTTTTGTATATTTCTTTTTAGTTGATCAAAATTAATTTTAGCATTTTCAAATACATACCTTGATTCATTTACCTTAGAGCTTTGGTAACCACCTTGATAAATTGGTATATTTAAAGAAACCCCTAGTGTAGATGATTCTGTGGTATTAGAACCAAATCTTCCGCCACTACTTGAATCTGTATAATCATATGAAGCTACTAGATCAATAGTTGGATAATGCTTAGATTTATTTGACTTCATTTCACTCTCAGTTATTTCTATATCATATTTTGCCATTTTTATATTTTCTTCAGTTTTAAGAGCTTGTAAAAACAGTGATTCTTTTTCATAGGTATTCAAAGGAATATTAACTTCGGTGTCAAGATTTTGTATATCAAAAATTTCTCTACCTGTAAATATGTAAATATCTTGTTTAGACAATACAAGTTGATCTTCAGATATTTCCATTTCAATATTTGCTAAGTTTAAATTATTTTTATGGTTACTTAGTTCAATGTCAGTAATTAAGCCATTAGCAAAAAGTGTTACTGCATTTTCAAATTTCTTAGACATAATTTTTTGTTTTACTTTAGAAACTAAAACATTGTTTTTAAAATTAATCAGAGAAAAATATAATTTTGCAGATTTAATTAATAGTTCTTTTTTTTGGCCTAATAAATTTACATTAGATTTTTTAATTTGAGATTTAGCTTTATTTAGTTCATCAAAAAAATGTAATCTAAATATTGGCTGAGTGATATTTATAGAAGCTGTTTCTGTTGTATAATCTTTTATTGAATATCCTACAGCTTTTTCTATATCAATTTTTTTACTATTTGCAGTAAAACTTATATCAGGAAAAATTGTAGAAGATGTTTGATTATATTGTTCTCCAGCTATTTGATTATTATTTGAAATAATCTTGAGTTGGTTATTATATTTTAATGAACGATTATATACATCCATCAAATCAGCCGCATATAATGAGGATGATAAAAAACTTACAGCTATAATTATAAAATTATTAAATTTAAACATACTTAGACATTGTTTGATCTATTTCTTTTGCCCATAAATCAACGCCTCCAGATAAGTTCATTATATTTATAAAACCATCATTCGTTAGATACCTACCAACAATTCTGCTTCTAATTCCATGATGACAAACCACAATAGTTAATCCATTTTTATTAAGCTCATTTTTTCTCGATGAGATTTGTCCCATTGGTATATGTAATGAGTTTTCTATATGACATATATCATATTCCCATTTTTCTCTTACATCAAGAATGATAGGTCCACTATTTAGATCATCTATAAGGTTTTTAATCTCTTTTGGTGTTTTTTCAATCAAATATGCCACCCATAATTAATGGTTTAACAGTCGTCTCAATAACAAAATCTTTATGATAACTAGAGTTTTTATATTTATTTATTATCATTCCATTTTTAAAAGGAACTTTTTGCGAACCTAAAAAAACAAATGTACGAGCATTTTCTCTCATGTTTTCTAAAACATTTCCTATACCCTCTATATAAGATGTAAAGATTATAACATCAAAGTCTTTTAGAATCTTCCAGTCCAAAGTTATATCTTTTTGTTTGATAGTAATATTTTTCTTTACATTAGTTTTTTCTATATTTTTTTGTGAACTTACCACAAAGTCTTTAAAAAAGTCTACAGATAATATTTTTTTACATAGAATAGAAATACATGTTGTTAAATATCCTGTTCCAGAACCTATAATTAAAACACTCTCATTACTTTTAATATTCAGGGCTTGCATGATTGTAGCCTCAATTGAAGGTAGTAGCATAGATTGATTATTACCAATTGGCATTTCAAAATCTATATAGGAAAAATCTTTAAACTTTTCTGGTACGAAAATATCTCGATGAATATCCTGCATAATCTGCAAGACTTTTTCATCAATTACATTCAAACTTCTAATATGATTTTTTACCATATTATTTGTGACATTATTATCTGCTTTCATTTTTCTGACAAATTTAGTATTGTGATATTATAAATCATAAATCTTTGAATTAATATATACAGGCTTGACTGATGAAAGATAAAGTAATTGATATTAATGTTTATACTGTAAATTTCCCCAATTCTAAAAAAGTTTATACAGAAGGTTCTTCCAAAGATATACAAGTTCCATCTAGAATGATTAAACAAACACCAACGAAATTAAATGACTCTGTAAAAATAAATGCGCCGATTTATGTCTATGATACAACCGGGCCATATACAGATGAAAATTATAACGTGGATGTAACAAATGGATTAAAGAAAGTACGTAGTGAATGGATTAATAATAGAAATGATACTTATGATCATAAAAGAAATTTAACTAATACTTTAGATAAGAATATCAAAAAGTATATAAATACTAATTCAAGAAGCGCTATAAAAAATAAAAATATTACACAAATGCACTATGCTAGAAATAATATAATTACAAAAGAAATGGAATATGTTTCTATAAGAGAAAACTTGTCATCTAAACCTGCTAAATCTACCAATATTACTCCTGAGTTCGTGAGAAAAGAATTAGCTGAAGGTAGAGCAATTATCCCATCCAATATTAATCACCCAGAATTAGAGCCAATGATTATTGGCAAGAATTTTTTAACTAAAATTAATGCTAATATTGGTAATTCACCAGTAAGTTCAAGTATAAATGAAGAATTAGATAAATTATTATGGGCCGTAAGGTGGGGTGCAGATACTGTAATGGATTTATCAACTGGAAAAAAATTATACGAAACTAGAGAGAGGATTATTCGCAATTCACCGGTACCTATTGGAACTGTCCCAATATATGAGGCTTTAGAAAGAGTAAATGGTAAGCCTGAAGACTTAACATATGATATTTTTCGTGAAGTCTTGATTCAGCAAGCAGAACAAGGTGTGGATTATTTTACTATTCATGCAGGCGTTAAATTGAGTTATATTCCTAAAACTATGCACCGATTAACAGGTATTGTTTCGAGGGGCGGCTCAATAATATCGAAATGGTGTCTAACACATCATAAAGAAAATTTTTTATATACAAATTATGACGATATCTGCGAAATAATGAAAACTTATGATATTTCTTTTTCTTTAGGCGATGGCCTAAGACCTGGTAGTATTGCTGATGCCAATGATGATGCTCAGTTCTCTGAACTTGAGACCTTAGGTGAGCTAACAAAAAAAGCATGGGAACATGATGTTCAGGTTATGATAGAAGGTCCTGGGCACATCCCGTTGCATCTAATTAAAGAGAATGTAGATAAAGAGGAAGAACTTTGTAGCGAAGCTCCATTTTATACACTTGGACCTTTAGTAACAGATATCGCTCCAGGTTATGATCACATTACTTCAGCTATTGGCGCGGCAAATATCGGGTCATATGGTACTGCATTACTATGCTATGTCACACCGAAGGAGCATTTAGGTTTACCAAATAAAGATGATGTTAAGGATGGCGTGATTGCATATAAAATTGCTGCACATGCAGCTGATTTAGCCAAGCAACATCCTGCAGCGAAATATAGAGACGATGCTTTATCGAAAGCAAGATTTGAGTTTAGATGGGAAGATCAGTTTAACCTAGGCTTAGATCCATATAAGGCTAAAGAGTTTCATGATGAAACACTTCCTCAAGAAAGTGCTAAAGTTGCACACTTTTGTTCAATGTGTGGCCCACACTTTTGTTCAATGAAAATTACTCAAGATATAAGAAATTATGCTAACAGCAAAGGAATTAAAGATATTAAAGTAGCAGTAGACTTTGGTTTAGATGAAAAAGCTAAAGAATTTAAAGAGTTAGGTAATGAAATTTATATCAAAAAATAATTTCAACTATCCTTTTTTATTCTTACTATTGATTGTCGCATTTAGAGCTTGACTAATATCATCAATGATATCATCTATATTTTCAATTCCGATAGACAGTCTAACTAAATCTTCTGGACAACCAGCGCTATCAAGTTCCTTTGGAGATAATTGTCTATGTGTCGTTGATGCGGGATGACATGCCAACGATTTAGCATCACCAATATTTACAAGTCTGGTTATAAGTTCAAGATTATCAATGAATTTACCACCATTTTCTCTGCCACCCTGAATACCAAAGCTTAATACACTTGAAGCCTTTCCTCCCATTAATTTTTTTACTAATGGATAATCAGGGCTGGAACTTATTCCTGGATAATTTACCCATGCCACATATGGGCTTTTCGTTAAAAATTCAGCAACTTTAACTGCATTCTCACAGTGTCTATCCATTCTAACAGCTAAACTCTCTATACCTTGCAAGATAAGAAAACTATTAAAAGGTGAAATTGCTGCACCCATATTTCTTAAAGGTACAACTCTTGCAGCTCCAATAAATGCTGCATCACCCATAGCTTCAGTGTAAATAACACCATGGTATGATGGGTCAGGGGTATTTAATCTGCTAAATTTTCTTTTATGTTCAGCCCATGGAAATTTACCAGAATCAACTATTATTCCCCCAATTGTTGTGCCATGTCCTCCCATATATTTAGTCAAAGAATGAACAATAATATCCGCGCCATGCTCTATTGGTCTAAATAAATATGGAGAAGGTACTGTATTGTCAACAATCAATGGAATTCCATTTTTGTGAGCAAGTTTTGCCATTTTTGGAACATCTACTACATTAGCAGCTGGGTTACCTATTGACTCACAGAATATAGCTTTTGTTTTAGAATCAATAAGCCTTGCCATATCATCAATTTTTTTATAATCACCAAATTTTACCTCAACCCCAAATCTTGGGAGTTGGTGTGCAAACAGGGTATAAGTGCCACCATAAAGCGTACTGGTGCTTATTATATTATCTCCAGCTTCGCAAATTGTCATTATCGCATAGGTTGTTGCCGCTTGACCCGATGCTAGTGCCAATGCACCAATACCACCTTCCATAGCAGCTACACGTTTTTCCAACACATCAGATGTTGGGTTCATTATTCTCGTATAAATATTACCAGCTTCTTTTAGATCAAATAAATCTGCGCCATGCTGTGTATCTCGAAAAGAATAAGAAGTGGTCTGGTATATAGGCACAGCCACTGCATTAGTTGTTGGTTCTGGAGAGTAACCTCCATGAATTGCAATAGTTTCAAATTTCATTATTTCCCCTTAAATTTACTATTCATCCATGATAAGAAAAAAATCTTCTTAATACTAGTATAATTTATATGATATCAAGATTTAACTGATTTGTTTTATTATTATTAAATTGTACACCAGCACCAAGAAGTCTTATAGGTCTAGCGTTAGTTTTGTATATTTTTAACAAAAGACCATAAAAAATATCATAATGTAGTTCATCATAAGATTTTTGAGAGCTAACAAGCTTGAAGTCATTATATTTAACTTTGATGAAACAGGATTTAATCGATCTATTTTTATCATCAGACATTTTTAAACGATTCTTTAATTTATCAAAAATAATTTTCATTTCATTAACGCATTCTTCAAATGTTTCTAAATCTTTCATATATGTATCTTCAACACTAAAACTTTTGCTAATTTTATTGCTTTCAACTTGTCTTGAATCTATTCCTCTGCAAAGTAAATACAAATTGCTTCCATATTTTCCTAAAATCTCCGCCAAATCCTTTTCTTTAATTTTTTGCAGATCACCACAGTTCTTTAACCCTTTACGTAGTAATATCTTTTCTGTTTTCTCTCCAATACCATGAACTTTTCTAATTGGTATTGTTAAGACAAATTGTTTGATATCTTTATCCTTTATAGCAAACTGCCCATTAGGTTTATTCCAATCACTTGCAATTTTTGAAAGAAATTTATTTGAAGAAATACCTGCAGATGCAGTAATTCCAAAGTCATTGAAAATTTTCTCTCTCATTTGATAAGCCATCTCTTCAGGGTTGCCATTACAATATTTAGAATCTGTAACATCTAGATATGCCTCATCAAGTGATACTGGCTCTATAATTTTTGTATAGCATTTATATATTTTCTGAATTTTCATTGAGATATTCTTATACTTTTCTATATTAACTGGTAGAAAGATAATGTTTGGACATAATTTTTTTGCTGTAATAGATGGCATTGCTGATTTGACGCCAAACTTTCTTGCTATATAGTTACATGTTGTAATAACCCCTCTTTCATTAGCACTGCCTGCGACTGCAACAGGCTTATGTTTTAATTCAGGTTTATCTTTAATTTCTACAGCAGCAAAAAAGCAATCCATATCAATATGAATAATTTTACGTTCTTTATAATACTCTTGAGTTATTTTATTTACTCTCATCTAACGTATGCGACTTAATTGTAAGAGCATGGATTTCTCCAGTTTTTATATATTGATTAAGAGCCGAATAAACTAATTTATGCCTATCAATTATAGATTTTCCTAAAAAGACATTGCTTATTATATGCACCGTATATTTAGATTCTGAACCTTCAACTTCAACTTCACAGTTTTCAATTGATTGATGTAACGCCTTTTTGATTAATTCTTCCATATTTATTTCTCCCATAATTCTGGGTTTGCCCAATTTTCATTATTAAGCCATTCAGGTATATTTTTATAATTACTAATATTATATGCATAAAAAAAATAAAACACATCCTTCTCTTTTACAAAAATAATTAATTTATAACCAAATGATATTAAAGTTTTATAAAATGAATCATCAGAATAATTCTTGCTTGAAGATGGACTGATAACTATAATATTTTCAGAATTTAAAAGTGTAAGTTTTGATATTGTTTCTGAAATTTTTTTTTGTTCTTTCGTATTTTTATCAATCACATAAATTAATAAAGCATTTGTGTTAGTGTATTGTTCAATCAACTTATTATCTGTAATATGTGTAATCTTAAATTTATCTGGAATAACAGAAAGCTGTTCTAAAATATCCTCTTTTTTGTCAAAAAGGGTTAATTTATTATATTTATAATTATGTATCTGATCTAACAGAGTTTTTTTCAACTTATTCATTTTTTGCTAAATACATATCATACTTAAGCAATTTAGATGTAATGCTATAGTTAGGTTTCAATTTTATTTTATTATTATTATTATGTATAGGGCCTTTTATCACTACCCTTTCTCTACATTTAGTAATTGCTAAATCTATTAACTCTTCTCTATTATCATCATCTTCAGCTAAAATTTTTAAAACTTCATCATTTTTAGAGGATAATGATTTATTCTTACTTTTATTGAACATGAAATCAAAATAAATATAATCAAAAATCATGTCAGTATGATTGAGAAAATCAAGAGCATCGCCATGATAGAGATAAAAGTTTGATTTTTGTATTTTTTTTACAGCATGTTTAAGTATGAGAGATATTACTGGATTTTTTTCAATCATTACTAAATTAAATCCTAGGGATCTTAGTAAATAGCTATCACGACCAAAACCTGCTGTGCAATCTAGAATCTTAGAATGCTTCTTCTGGAAAATTTTTAAAAAGATTTCACTCTGATTTAATCTTTGATCAATTTTTTTAATAAATGATTGATCTAAAAAATCTATTGATATAGAAACTGGAGGCTTATAATTATGATTTAGTAGTATAATTTGATTGTTATTTAACTCTAAAGTTAAGTTATTATCAAAATATTTTTCTTGGTTGTAAAGTAGGGTATTTTTTAAGTATTTACATTTATCTTGATTTTTTTTATCACCAATTATTTTCATTATGCAATATGATATTTTCTTCTAATTAATCGAAGTGTATAAAAAACTATTGGCCATAGAATTGCACTCATTAGCGGAGTCCAATAAATTGAAAGAGTATAATCATTTATATCAAGCAGCCTGTCTATCCACAATAGTATTGTGTATTTTAAGATTAAAATTATAAGAATAATGATTGCCTGCTGATATACTGTTAAGTATCTTAAAAATTTATACGAATGAATTATTATAAATGATATTGCTACATATGTTAATGCATGCATACCTAATGTAGATCCAAGCGTTACATCTGCTATTATGCCAATGAACCATGAACTAATTAGCCCAATTACAGAAGGTACTGCTAATAACCAGTAAATCAAAACTAACTGAATCCAGTCAGGCGAGAACGCCCCAAAAGTAAAAGTCACTGTAGTAATTAATATAGATATTAAGAATGAAAGTAAAATTATTATGAAATTATTCATCAGCTTTTTTAGGTATATAATCCCAGATTAGAATTAACTCAGCTATATTGCCAATATTTTCATAAGGTACGACTATTGCTTCTACAAAATTCTTGTCTTGGTTATAAATAACATCAGATATTATTCCAATTGGTATATTTAATTTAAACCTATTTGCTATTCCTGATGTTGCAACAATATCGCCAATTTTTATATCCATATTGAGGGGAGCATAGCTTACACGCAATTTATCATCTCTTCCCATGCCTGAAACTATCAGTTTTTCGCCAGTTCTTGTAATTTGTGCAGGAACATTGTGGTTCAAGTCACTAATTAGAAGAACCTTTGAAGATAGATAATTTACTTCAATTACTTGTCCTATTAATCCTTTCAATCCAAGAACATTCTGCCCTTCAAAAACAGCTTCTTTTCTTCCTTTATCTATTGAAATAATTTTTTTACTCGGGTGTGCGCTAGCACTTATTACTTTAACCAATATTTGTTTATTTGATATGATAGCTGATTCCTTAGCCATATTTCTAAGTCTTAAATTTTCATCCTTCAATGATTGCAACTCTTGTAATTTAATTTTTAAATTTAAATTTTCATCTTGGAGTTTGGTAATTTCCAATCGAAGATCAGGGCCTTCTTGTGATTCAAGAATAAGTAACTCGATAATACTTTTTGGGGTGGACGATATTACGTTAATAGGGTAAATAATTACATCATTTATTATTGATCTTATATAATTTATTTGTTTATATTTATTATCTAATATAATTGTAGAGACTGAGAGAATTATTAGAAATAAAAAAATATAAAAGTCTTGAGTAGATTTTTTATAAAAGAGTTGCATTTTGCTTAGTCAAGAGATAAAAATTCCACTCCTTCTCTATCTATAATCTCTAAAACTTTTCCACCACCTCTAGCAACGCAGCTCATTGGGTCTTCAGCAACAATAACATACATTCCAGTTTCTTCAGTTATAAGCTTATCTATGTCTCTTAACAACGCACCACCACCTGTGAGTACCATCCCGCGTTCATGTATATCTGCTCCTAATTCGGGAGGTGTTTGTTCGAGAGCTGCTTTAACTGCAGCAATTATTCCTTGTAGAGAATCAGATAATGCTTCTAATACTTCATTACTATTAACAGTAAATGATTGAGGAACTCCGGCAGATAAATTTGTTCCTTTTACTTCAATTTCTAATAAATCACTGCTTGGATAAGCACAACCTATTTCATGCTTGATTCTTTCAGCAGTTGGATAACCAATAACACATCCGTAATTTCTTCTAACATATGCAATAATCTGATCATCCCATGTATCACCACCAATTCTAGTAGAAGATGAATACACAATTCCATTCAGAGATATAGTTGCAACTTCTGATGTTCCACCTCCAATATCTAGTACCATATAACCTCTTGCTTCATCTATCGGCATACCCGCTCCAATAGCAGCAGCCATTGGCTCATCAATGAGATGTACAACCCTGGCACCAGCTCCTGATGCAGATTCTCTTATAGCTCTTCTTTCAACTTGTGTAGCTCCACATGGGACACAGACTAAAACTCTTGGGCTTGGTCTAAAGAATTTATTATCATGAACTTTTCTAATAAAATGTTGCAACATTTTTTCACAAATCATAAAGTCAGAAATCACGCCATCTTTCATCGGTCTAATAGCTTGAAGACCTGAAGGCGTTCTTCCTAACATTAATTTTGCATCTCTGCCTACAGCCTCAATTTTTTTACCACCTAAAGATGACCTGTCATCTCTAACGACGACGACAGAAGGTTCATCTAAAACAATACCTCTTCCTTTAACATAAATTAGAGTATTAGCAGTTCCTAAATCTATCGATAAATCAGTTGAAAATGTCCCTTTTATTTTTTTTATTAAGCTACTAATCATTTTTTAAGTTTTTCCTTTAATAATTTGTTAACAATTTTTGGGTTGGCTTTACCTTGGGTTTCTTTCATAACCTGACCCACAAAAAAGCCCAAAAGTTTAGTTTTACCACTTTGATAGTCTTCTACACTTTTATAGTTGTTTTTAATGATATTATCAACTATTTTATTTAATTCTCCTAAATCAGAGATTTGCTCAAGACCTTCATTTTCTATAATTTCTTGTGGTTTTTCTTTATTCATCCACATTCTCTCAAATATTTTTTTCGCTTGTTTGCTAGAAATAACTTCATCCTTAATATAGGTAAGTAAAATAGCTAAATCCTCTGAAGTAACAGGATAATCTTTAACGTCAAGATTAGATTTTTTTGCAAGAGCAAGCATTTCCGTGATAATCCAATTTGCAGTTAATTTAGGATTAAGTTCTTTTTTATTAAGCACTTCTTCAAAAAACTCAGATAATTCTCTGTCAGTGATCAGTATAGAAGTATCATAATCACTCAAACCATATTGACTCATAAACCTCTTCTTTTTATTTTCAGGAAGTTCTGGCATACTATTTTTTATTTCTTCGATTAGTTTTTTACTAATTGAAACCGGCAGTAGATCTGGATCAGGAAAATATCTATAGTCATTTGCCTCTTCTTTAGAACGCATGGATTTAGTTTCATTTTTAGATGAATTGTATAATCTAGTTTCCTGAATTATTGTGCCTCCATCATTTAATATTTGCGATTGTCTATTAATTTCAAAATTAATAGCATTTTCTACAAATTTAAATGAATTAATGTTTTTTATTTCTGCCCTTGTACCCAATATTTTTGATTCACTCTTTTTTAGGGAAATATTCGCATCACATCTAAAAGAGCCTTCTTCCATATTTCCATCACTGATATTTAGGTATTTTATTAATGAGTGCATTTTTTTAAGATACTGAACAGCTTCATTGGCACTAGACATTTCAGGTTCAGAAACAATTTCAATCAAGGGTATGCCGGCTCTATTCAAATCTATGGCGCTTTCATCTTCATATAAATCATGAATAGATTTGCCTGCATCCTCTTCTAAATGAGCCCTGGTAATATTAATTTTTTTTGTTGTATTTTCAGATTCAATATTAATACTGCCGCCTGAAACAATTGGTGTTTCATATTGTGAAATTTGATAACCTTTAGGTAAATCTGGATAAAAATAATTTTTCCTAGCGAATATTGAATTATTAGAAATTTTTGCACCAATAGCTAATCCAAATTTAATAGCCATGAAAACTGCTTGTTCATTTAATACCGGCAACACTCCAGGCATTCCAAGATCTATAGCACAAGCTTGAGTATTTTGGTTTGCACCAAAATTTGTCGATGCTGATGAGAAAATTTTACTTTTAGTATTTAGTTGGACATGAATTTCTAGTCCTATTACTGGATTCCACATATACTAATCTCCTGAAATTTTTGGTTTTTTAGTATGCCAGTCTGTGATGTTTTGGAAATGACAGGCAAGCGATAATATTTTTGGTTCATCAAAATGATTGCCAATTATTTGTAACCCTAGTGGAAGTTTGTTTTTAAACCCCATTGGAATTGACATAGCAGGAAGACCTGCAAGATTTGCGCTAACTGTAAAAATATCTGACAAATACATTGCAATTGGATCATTAGATTTTTCACCAATTTTAAATGCTGAGTCAGGCGCAGTAGGTCCAAGTACCAAATCAACATCTTTAAATGCTTGAGCAAATTCATTAGATATAATCTTTCTAATTTTTTGAGCTTTCAAATAATATGCATCATAGTAACCTGCAGAAAGAGCATATGTACCTATTAATATTCTTCTTTTTACTTCTTGTCCAAATCCTTGTGAACGAGATTTTTTATATAATTCATCAATATTTTTAACGCTTTCAGCTCTATAGCCATAGCGTACCCCATCAAACCTTGATAAATTAGAAGAACATTCTGCTGGAGCAACTACTTGATAAGCTGACACACTTATCTTTGAACTTTTTAAACTAATTTTCTTAATAGAGCAACCATTTGCCTCAAATACTTTTATACTATCATCAAAAACTTCTCGTACATTAGTATCAAGACCATCAAGAAATTCTCTAGGAATACCAATTTTTAATGGTTTAAATTTTTTCAAACAATCAGAGTGATAATCAGGTACTGGTTCACGTGAAGATGTAGAGTCTTTAGGGTCATAACCAGAAATATGTGATAATAAAATTGCACAATCTTTAGCAGTAGTGGTAAAAACACCGGCCTGATCTAAACTAGATGCAAAAGCAATCATTCCATATCTAGATACTCTGCCATAAGTTGGCTTGATTCCACAAACACCACATAATGAAGCGGGTTGGCGAATTGATCCTCCAGTGTCTGTTCCAGTAGAACATGGAATCAATCTTGCCGACACGCTTGCAGCTGACCCACCTGATGACCCACCAGGAACAAAATCTAAATCCCAAGGGTTTTTTACATCACCAAAGTAGCTTGTTTCATTAGATGATCCCATTGCAAATTCATCCATATTTGTTTTACCAATTATAATCATTCCTGCATTATTTAATTTTTCTACAACAGTCGCATCGTAAGGACTAATAAAATTTTCAAGCATTTTAGAGCCACACGTAGTTTTTATATTTTTTGTACAAAAAATATCTTTTTGAGCAAAAGGTATGCCAGAGAGTGGTTTAATAATACCTTTAGCTATATCAGCATCTATTTTTTTAGCCTCTCTAAGGGCATGCTCTTCTGTAATGGTGATGAAGGAATTTAATTTTTTGTCTAATTTTTTAATTCTACTAATAAAATGTTTTGTTAATTCTAGCGAGCTAACTTTTTTATTTTTGATGTCATCTATTAACTCTGAAACTGTTTTATTATGCATATTAATCAATTATTTTTGGAACTTTATAATAGCCATTTTCCGTATATTTGTTATCTTTTTGAAAAATATCTCTCTTATTATCTTCAAGAACTTCATCTTTTCTTAGCTCTTGGGAGAGGTTAAGTGGGTGTGACATAGGAACCACATCATCTGTCTTCACAGAGTTCATCTCATCAACTAAGTTTAAAATTTTTTTTAAACTATCAGTAATATCATTAAGCTCATCATCTTTAATTTCAATTTTTGCTAGATCAGCAATTTTAATTATAGTAGTTTTGTCCATGTTAAGAGTATCTTGAAAGTGTAAACCTATTAATACCATTATAATCTAATATAATATCTATGTCTTTATAATAGTTTTTATTAAGAAGGTTTGAAACTTTTGCTGATTGGTTAAACCCATTCTCTAAAATTAGCAGACCATCATTTACTAAGACTCTTTTGGAGTCTGTTATAAGTGCTTTTATATCTGAAAACCCATTTTCATTGGAGTACAGGGAGGCATTTGGTTCAAAATTTTTTACACTATATTCAACTTGTTCGCTCTCTATATCTATATATGGTGGGTTTGAAACTATTATATTAGCAAGTTTATCAGATATAGCAGTTAACCAATCTGACATAATAATGGTGCAATTACTAACATTATGTTTTTTACAATTAGATAATAATACTTCTATCGCTTTTGCAGATTTTTCAATTAAAATAATCGACCAATTTTGTCTCTCAATTGCTACTGACAACCCAATACAACCTGATCCTGAACCCGCATCTATTAAGATTAATTGGTTATTTTTATTATATATTTCATCACCAAGTTCTAAAATTTTTGGGATTAATATTTCTGTTTCTAGTCTCGGTATAAGTACGTTATCATTTATAAAGAATTTATTTTTATAGAAATCTTGATAACCTAAAACTTGAGCCAAAGGTTTACCTAACAATATATCTTTTAATAATTTATTAAACTTAATTAGTTCTTGATTACTTATTTCTTCTTCACCATGAGCATGTAAATATGCCCGATTTTTACCTAAAGTTTCCATTAAACAATATTCAATATCTAATTTGGTAACATTATTTCTCTTGTTACTTTTCAAGGTTTGCACTGATTGTAATAAGATATTTGAAATTGTTTTAGTCATTATATTAACTTAGAGAAGCTTTTTTTAATTCATCAATCAGTGGCCCTATGTTTCCTTCTAGTATATTTTCTAGCTTATATAAGGTTAGATTTATTCTATGGTCAGTAATTCTTCCTTGAGGGAAATTATAGGTTCTAATTCTTTCTGACCTATCTCCACTACCTATAAGGTTTTTCCTTTCTTCAGCAGTATTTTTTTTCTGCTGTTCTTGTTTGAACATAAGAAGCTTTGAGTGAAGAATTGACAAAGCTTGTGCTTTATTTTTATGCTGAGATCGGCCTTCTTGACACTCTGAAACAGTACCAGTTGGTATATGTGTTATTCTTACAGCGGAATCAGTTTTATTGACATGTTGTCCGCCAGCACCTGAAGCACGATATGTATCAATCCTTAAATCTGCTGGATTAATTTCAATTTGATCAATTTCATCAATTAATGGTAAAACCGCAACAGTTGATGCCGAAGTATGAATCCTACCCTGTGTTTCAGTATCCGGAACTCTTTGAACTCTATGAGTTCCAGATTCAAATTTAAGTTGTCCATAAATTTCATTTCCTGTAATTTTTAAAATTATTTCTTTATAGCCACCATGAGCACTTTCTGTGACATTAATAAGCTCAATATTCCATGAATTTTTTTCAGCAAATTTTGAATACATTTTATATAAATCACCAGCAAAAATAGCTGCTTCATCCCCACCTGTCCCTGCACGGATCTCTAGAAAAGCATTTTTAGAATCATTTGGGTCCTTTTCTACTAATAGGTCCAATAATATATTTTCTAATTCATTCCTCTTGTCTGAATATTCTTTCAACTCATCTGCTGCAAGTATTTTTAGCTCTTTATCATTTTCATTAAATATTAAACTCTCTGTATCATTAATTTTTTCAAGTAATTCTTGATAGTCTAAAAAATGTTTTACGGGTTTTTCAAGTTGAGATCTTTCTTTATTCAATTTTTCAGATAATTTTCGGTCCTTATAAGTGTTAGGGTCTTCAAGTTTTTCTGTTATTTCTGCATAACGAATTCTTATATCATCTAATCTATCTATGAGTTTAGGGTTCTTGATAAATTCTGAGGTCAGATTTTTTAAGTCCTTTAAGGATTTTTGATTCATTACTTTTTTTTGAAAATATTTTTGATTTGCAAATTAGTTTTATCATCTAAAAGAGGCAGAATATTCTTTAATTTTGAAGTTGTCTCATGAGTGAGTTTATTCTTAAGAGATTCAGCAAGATAAATCAAGACCTCATTAATGTCTTGTCCGTTATCAATCATTCTTTTTGATTTGATAATAATTCCATCTGTTATGTCATCAACATATTCACGGTAGGATTTTATTACATTGTTAGAATGGTTTTGATTCATCCAATTTTTAAATTCAATAATTTTATAATTAATAATATTTTCAGCTTGCGTAATAGCTTGTTTTCTAATTTTATAATTATTTTCAATTACTTTTCCCAAATCATCAATACTGTATAAATATACGTCATCAAGATTGGCAATTTCTGGTTCAACATCTCTAGGAACACCTAGGTCGATTATAACAATAGGTTTTTTTGTTGTTGAGTTAAGGCAACTTTCCATCATACCTTTTCCTAATATAGGAAGTGAGCTTGATGTTGATGCAAAAATAATATCATTATTGGGTATTAAATGACCCAAATTTTGTAATCTTGCAAAATTACAATTATAATCATCAGCCAATCTTTTCCCCTTTTCATAATTTCTATTTGTAAGAGTAATTTCTCGAATATTATTTGATTGAAGATATTTAATTGCTAATTCAATCATATCGCCAGACCCTATCAGTAGAGCATTTTTACTTTCAATATTATCAAAAATCTTCTTTATTAAAGTTATTGATGTAAACATAAAAGATATTGGGTTAGACCCAATATCAGTATTTGTTCTAACTTCTTTTGCAACTGAAAAAGAAAATTCAAATAATCTTTTTAATGAAGAAGTGACACATTTATTTCGATTCGCAATCTTGAATGCATCTTTTACTTGGCCGAGTATTTCATTTTCACCTATTACCATTGAATCTATACCTGATGCAACATGGAATAAATGACTCATAGCTTTTTCTTCGTGATAATTATATGTATAAGGTTTACAATCATTTACTATATTTTGATTATTATTCAGCCATTCAATAATTTTTGAGTTATCTATATTACTTTCAGTATAAATTTCAGTCCTATTACATGTTGAAAGCAGAACCACTTCATTTACACCATCAATTTTTTTAAGATCATTAAGGGCATGAGGAATAGCATCTTTATTGAACACTAGTTTTTCTCTGATATCTAATGGCGCAGATTTGTGGTTAATACCAAGTATATTAATTGACATGATTTTTTTGTGTATAAACTATACAGACCTCAATATTATTAATATGTGATATATTATACTATTATGGCCAATTATTTAAAAATTTTACCAATAATATTAGCCATTGGCATTGCTTCTTGCACACAAGCGCCAGAAAACTATCCTTTCGTTAACACAAATTCATCAAATAAAAGCTATGAAAACAAGGATAGAAAGTATAAGCAGCTATATGACTCAATATATATCAATTTAGCATTAAATAAGGCCTTAAATAAAGAAGCTTTAGCATTATTTATTAAAGATATTGAAATTATGACCGATATCAATTTATTCAAAAAAGTCTCAAAAATAGCGTTTGAAATTGGTGATTATGATGCTGCAGATATAATTGCCTCTAAATGGAAAAAAATTAGCCCAAATTCTTATTTACCATATAAGTTTGGATTAAGCGCATCTTTAGAAAATAATAATTTTGACCGTGCAAATGATTATTTTTTGAGTTACTTGAAAACAATTAATCCTAAGAGTAAATCAGATTACTCCAGACTTATATTTTCACTATCTGAAAACAGGAACCGCTTAAACGTTATTAAGTTCTTTGAAAATTATCTGCAAATGAATGAAAATAGATTACTTTCACTTAGCTACATAGAATTACTTTATAGTTATAACAAACAAACTAAAGTTATTGAGTATATAAATAAAATTGGAACATATAATGAAAGAAATTTAGTACGCTTAAAATCAAGTTCCTTGGCCGCATTAAATCAATTAACTCCTGCCAAAGATATTTTAATAAAATATCTACAAGGCAAAGATATCCCTGACAGACAAGTACAAATTGAATTGTTAGAAATATATTTAAAACTAGATGACATGTTATCAGCAACAAAACTCATAGATAAGATATTAATCAGCGACCCAGATGATATTTCGATTATTCTTCAAATCTCTAGATTACTTTATAATATTGGAAAATTAGATTTATCTGAAAAATATTTATCATCATTAGTTGTTGATACAGATGAAATTAATTATTTAAGAGGTATGATTGATTATCGTGCTGGTAACTATAGAGAATCTATTGTTCATTTTGATAGAATTACTAATTATAATTATAAAATTCAAGCACAGATTAATAAATCTTCATCTATCTTAGAGATGTCTGGCTTAGCAGAGGCAATTGAATATCTAGAAAATTTAAAAACAAAATATACCTCTGAAGATATTAGGCTTCAACTTTGGTTAGCACAGATTTCTCATTATAATGATAAAAAACTCTATAAAAATATTATAGAAATTGCTAACGAAGGTCTAATTTCTTATAAAGATAATATAAATTTAGTCTATGCTCGTGCTATGGCCTATGAGGCATTAGAGAAAGTAGATTTGATGGAAAAAGATTTGCTTTTTATACTATCAATTGATAATAAGAATTCTAATACACTTAATGCACTTGGCTATAGTTTAGCAATTCATACAGATAGGGCCGATGAAGCATATAATTATATATTGCAAGCTTTAAACTATGATCCCGGCAGTCCTGCAATTCTTGACAGTATGGGATGGGTTTTATTTAAAAAAGGCAACTATGCTGATGCCCTGAGATATGCTGAAATTGCATATAAAAAGGATCAGGACCCTGAAATTATTGAGCACTATTGTCAAATATTAATTAAAAATGGCTTATATGATGAGTCAAGAAAAGTCATGGAGATAGAATTTAGGAAGAACCCAAATAATTCTGACTTGATTGATAAATTAACCTCTCTCCATAACAATGTTCCATTATAAGTCACCAGCAAAACTTAATCTTTTTTTAAAAGTATTAAATAAAAGAGTAGATGGTTTTCATAATATACAAAGCATATTCCAATTAATTGATTTTTATGATTATCTGAGTTTTGAAAAAAGAAAAGATAACAAAGTAAAAATAAAATGTAATGTAAAAAATTTAGAGATTAATAATTTAATAGAGATAGCAATTGAACTATTCAGAAAAAAATTTAATATTAAAAAATATGGTTTAAATATAAAATTAAAAAAAAATATTCCAATAGGAGCAGGCTTAGGAGGCGGTAGTTCAAATGCTGCAACTACATTAACAGCACTTTCTGAGATATGGAATATAAAAACTACATCAAAGTCTTTGCTTGAGTTAGGCTTAGAATTAGGAAGTGATGTGCCGTTTTTCTTAAATGGAATGAATGCATGGATTGAAGGCAGGGGAGAAGTTATTACAAATATATATTTAAAGCCAAAATGGTATTTATTGATATTTAGTTCACATTTTATTTCTACAAAAGAAATATATGAATTAGTTAGTACAGTAAATGATGAAAAAAAGTATGATTTTGATGATTTTATAAATGATAGAACTCAAAATGATTTTGAAAAAATTGTATTAAAGAAATATTTATCCATTGCTAAAACAAAAAAATGGCTCTCAAAATACGGGAAATCTAGAATGACTGGAACAGGTGGAACATTTTTTATTGATTTTGAAAATGCTGGGAAAGCAGAGAGAGTTCTTTCAGTTATCCCTAAAAACTATAAAGCCATAATCGTAAAATCTCACAACAATGATAGTATTGATTAAAAACACATTGTATTTTTTTCCCCATTATTCTTTATCTCATGTTAACCTTAGCTAATAATTAACAGCTGTGAGGCTAGTAAATTCTAGATACTCTTGATATATTTAAGCAAATTTATTTTGGGGTGTCGCCAAGCGGTAAGGCAGCGGGTTTTGATCCCGTCATTCGGAGGTTCGAATCCTTCCACCCCAGCATGATTTGGATGTTATAGATATGAAAAATGAACGACCATTGATGATTTTTTCGGGTAATTCAAATATGAAATTAGCTACTGATGTAGCCAATCATTTGAACCAATCCATTGGCAAAGCAAGCGTTACCACTTTTAGTGATGGTGAAATATCTGTAGAAATACAAGAAAATGTCAGGGGCCAAGATATTTTCATAATACAACCAACATGTTATCCAACAAACAATAATCTTATGGAATTAATGATTATGACTGATGCGTTAAGAAGGTCTTCTGTTGATATGATAACAGCGGTCATACCTTATTTTGGATATTCTAGACAAGACAGAAGAGTGAGATCAGCGAGAGTTCCAATTACAGCTAAAGTTGTAGCTAATATGATTGCAAGCATGGATATCGATAGGCTATTAACGATTGATTTGCATTCTGATCAAATTCAAGGATTTTTTGATATCCCTGTTGATAATATATATGCTACACCCCTTTTGGTTGCTGATATTTACAAACAAAAGCATCCAAATATGATAGTGGTTTCACCGGATATAGGTGGAGTAGTTAGAGCGAGAGCACTGGCAAAGCAACTACATTGTGATTTAGCAATTGTCGATAAGAGACGACCAGAGGCAAATGTTTCTGAAGTAATGCAGATTATTGGAGATGTAAAAGGAACGACCTGCGTAATTGTGGATGATATAGTAGATACAGCTGGAACACTTTGCCAAGCTGCAAAGGCTTTAAAAGATGTGGGTGCAAAAAAAGTAGTGGCATACGCTACTCACCCTGTGCTTTCTGGCAAGGCTTATGAAAATATCAAAAAATCAATGCTTGATGAGATTGTTGTAACTGATACAATCCCATTACATGAAAAAGCCAGTAAAATTACTAATATTCGCCAAATCTCAGTATCAGAAATGTTGGCAGAAACAATTAGAAGAATTCATAACAGAGAATCTGTTAGTACACTTTTTATGGATTAGTGTATAATCCTATTTGATAAAAATAAGAGGCGAAATGACATCACAATACACTTTAGGTGCAACAAAAAGAGAGAATTTTGGGAAAAGAGCTTCCAAGCGCTACCGTAAAGAACAGCTTGTTCCTGCTGTAGTATATGGTGCATCTGAAGAAAATAAATCAATTTTGATTAATAGTTTTGAGTTAACAAACCAAATTAAAGATCCCGGCTTTTATAGCAATGTGATTGATTTAAAATTGGGTAGTAAAAAGATAGAAGTTATTCTTAAAGGGCTCCAAAGGGATCCCCGAAAATCTCATATTACTCATATAGACTTTCTTGTGGTTAGCCAAGATAAAGCAATAGCAGTTAATGTGCCGCTGAATTTTATAAATGAAGAAACTTGCGTAGGAGTCAAAATTTCAGGAGGTATATTGTCTCATATTATAACTGAAATTGAGATTAGTTGTCTGCCAAAAGACATTCCGGAGAACATTCAAGTTGATGTGGCCGAGCTTGATGTGGGACATAGTCTGCATATTGGAGAAATAAAATTGCCCGCAGGAGTTGAATTGATAGCACTTAGTGATAAAGAACATGATACGGCAATTGTTAAATGTTATGCGCCAATAGAAGAAGTTATCGAAGATACCGCTCCAGAAGATATTGTCGACCCTGAAGCAGATGGAGAAGAAGCAGATGGGGAAGAAGTAGCTGCTGATTCCAAAGATGCTGATTCCAAAGATGCTGATTCCAAAAATGCTGATTCCAAAAATGCTAATCCCAAAAATGCTGATCCCAAAGAGAAAAGCAGTGATTCAAAGAAAAATTAATTATCTAAAAAATTATTTAAAACCCTTTATATGAATCAAATGTTATTGCAACTTTTTGTAGGTTTAGGAAATCCTGACAAGAAACTTCTTGTTACTAGGCATAATGTTGGTTTTTGGTTTTTAGATTCTTTATCTAAAAAACTTAATAGAGATTTTGTCTATTCAAAAAAATTTGATTCAGATATTTTTATTAATGAATATAATAACCAAGAATTTACAATGATGAAACCAATGAGCTATATTAATAATAGTGGCGTTCCAATTAAAAAATTTATTAAAAATAAAAATATAAAGCCAGACAATATACTAGTAATTTATGATGATATTGACCTTGCTGTTGGAAAAATAAGATTAAAGAATGGAGGTGGAAGCGGAGGACATAAGGGGTTAAATAGCATAGTTGAACAACTTGGGTCAAAAAATTTTTGGAGATTAAGAATAGGAATAGGTAAGCCAGAAGATAAAAATAAAACTGTAGAATATGTACTTGGTAAGCCTTCAAAAAGAGATAAGGAAATTATCATGGATAGTATTAATTTTAGCCTTGATGAAATTAATAATTTTTTTGAGGGCGAATCTTCAAAATTAATGAATAAATTAAACAGAGGGAATGAAAAGAATGGGATTTAAATGTGGCTTAGTTGGGATGCCAAATGTCGGGAAATCCTCTATCTTTAATTTACTTACTGCACAAAAAATGCCGGCTAGCAATTATCCCTTTTGTACCATAGATCCAAATATTGCTCATGTGAAAGTTTCTGATGAAAGATTAGATGTTCTGGCAGATATTAATAAATCACAAAATATTGTAAATACTTCAATAGAATTTGTTGATATAGCCGGTCTAATAAAGGGAGCTTCAAAAGGAGAAGGTTTAGGAAATGAATTTCTTAGTCACATTAATAGTACAGATGTTATTGCTCATGTAGTAAGATTTTTTGAAGATAAAGAAATATTACATGTTAAAGAAAATTATACTCCCCTAGAAGATTTCCAAGATGTCAACTTAGAATTAATTTTATCTGATTTGTCCTCAACAGAAAAATATTTAGAAAGGCTTAAAAAAAGTAGGCTTGATATAAAAGGCAAGGAAAAACTATCTGATGAGCTCAAACATCTCATAGAACATTTATCTGATGATAAATTTGCATCATTATTTAAATTTTCTGAAGAATTATTGCAATGCAATGATTTTAAATTGTTAACAACTAAACCGATGTTTGTTATAGCTAATATAAATAATCAGTCAAATTCTAATGAAATTAAACAATTTAGCGAAGAAATAGATTCAGATATTAAAATTATCACTATAGATGTAAAATTAGAACAGGATATCTCAGAATTAGAAGAATCTGAACAAAAAGATTTTTTAAGTGAATTGGGATATGAGGAGAGTGTATTGAGTAGAATCATAGGAACTGGATATCAGTTATTAGGATTAAAAACATTCTTTACAGCAGGCCCAAAAGAAACAAAAGCATGGTCTGCAAAAAAAAATTTTAATGCCAGAGATTGTTCAGGTATCATACATACAGATATTAAAAAAGGTTTTATTCGAGCTGAGACAGTTGCCTATAATGATTATGTAAAACATAATGGTGAACAAGGTTCTAAAAATAGCGGTGTTTGGAGGCAAGAAGGAAAAGATTATATGGTCCAAGAGGGCGATGTAATTTACTTTAGATTTAACGTTTGATGGTTATGTAGCTCAGTCGGTTAGAGCACAGCACTCATAACGCTGAGGTCGGTGGTTCAAATCCACCCATAACCACAAACAACTCACTTATATCACTCTAAATCAATCTAAAACCCAAGCATTCATAAGCTAATAACACCATATATATAACCCTTATCAATATACTTGAATCTACATACAACTATG
>Ga0207991_1000053_pt1 | contig 72764 bp, 72 predicted proteins | sample ETN07SmetaG_FD_185786 | JGI IMG/M metagenome (GOLD analysis project Ga0207991, IMG submission 185786) | Marine microbial and viral communities from oxygen minimum zone, Eastern Pacific Ocean - ETNP2014F14-07SV275 (SPAdes) (version 2) | ecosystem: Environmental > Aquatic > Marine > Oceanic ...
GGATTGGAAAGATTTAGAAGATTTTAGTCGTCCTTGACCAGATAAGTGGTACCAGTGGGCGGACTTGAACCGCCACTCCCGTGAAGGAACCGGATTTTGAATCCGGCGTGTCTACCAATTTCACCACACTGGCATCGAGGGTCTCTTTCCTTTGCTTCCCAAGAGCTTTTCTTTACCCTGAAAAGCTCACTGCGTCAGTGTTGAATTCCGGGCCCGGCCGCAGACGGGGTCGCCATTATACCAACTGGGCCCGATCGTGCAATGTGACCGGGATGTTCCCGGCATTCTGGAATAAGTGCTGCGCTTGCTTCAGTCTGTTGCTGTTTTTGGTTAGGCTTCCAGTCTCCTTGCGTCAGGCAAGATAAGGCAGAGCGATTCCATGCATCTCAGCGATTTTTCCTATCGACTACCCGATGAGTTGATCGCTCACTATCCTGTGGAAAAACGCAGTGACAGTCGACTGTTGTGCCTGAATGCGCAATCGGGTGCTATCGAGCATAGAATCTTCAACGGCTTGATAGATTTGCTGCGGCCTGATGATCTGTTGGTATTCAACGATACCCGGGTCATCCCGGCACGCCTGTACGGCCATAAACAGTCTGGCGGCAGGATAGAAGTACTGATCGAACGATTGCTGGAAGGCAATCGGCTGCTGGCGCAGATTCGAGCTAGCAAGTCGCCGCAGCCAGGCACTCGACTGATCTTCGATACAATCGAGGCCGGCGGCGAAGATCAAAACCCGGCGATAGGCGCCGAAGTCATCGGTCGGGCAGATGATTTCTTTGTTCTGCAGTTTCCCCAGGGGCTGGATGTGCCTGCCGCGTTGCGGCGCATCGGCCATATACCGCTGCCGCCTTATATCAAACGCGAAGATCGAAGCGCAGACGCCGAGCGCTATCAAACCGTTTATGCCAGCAACGAAGGTGCGGTGGCGGCGCCTACCGCAGGGCTGCATTTCGATGAGGATTTACTAAGCGCCATCGAGGCGAGTGGAATCGATAGCGCCTATCTCACGCTGCACGTCGGCGCCGGCACCTTTCAGCCGGTGCGTGTGGACAATGTGACCGAACATCGAATGCACAAGGAGTTTATCGACATCGGCGCGTCGGTCTGCGAGAAAGTATGCGCATGCAAGGCCAGGGGCGGACGCGTTATCGCCGTTGGCACTACCACGGTTCGCAGCCTGGAGTCGGCGGCACTCAATGGAGTGCTACATCCATTTGCAGGTGAGACCGATATTTTTATCTATCCCGGCCACGAATTTCAGATCGTCGATGCAATGATAACGAATTTTCATCTACCGGAATCCACCTTATTAATGTTGGTCAGTGCGTTCTCTAATCAAAAAATGCTACTTGACGCCTATCATATTGCCATCGAAAAAAAATATCGATTCTATAGTTACGGTGATGCGATGTTTCTGTATCGGAATTCAGACCCCGATGCTTCCAATTTAGTGACTCCTGTCCGCTAGTGGAGACCCTCCCGGTGTTGTTCCGGGTGGCTTGACACGTCTCCAGGCGACTCTCACCCGGGCCTAAACTCTGTTATACTGCGCGGCCCGGAAACTCAAGAGCCAGCTATTAGCCACAGCCTGATCCAAAGTTCGTTGAGTTCAGATATTAACCCAAGAAATAAAAGGATTAGACGAAGCCATGAAAGCACCTGTACGTGTCGTTGTCACCGGAGCGGCGGGACAAATTGCCTATTCATTATTATTTAGGATTGCGGTTGGCGAGATGCTCGGCAGCGATCAGCCCATCATCCTGCAACTGCTTGAAATTACACCGGCACTGGATGCACTGAGTGGCGCCGTCATGGAAATTGAAGACTGCGCGTTTCCACTGGTGGCAGGAATCGTTCAGACCGATGACCCGAATGTGGCCTTCAAAGATGCAGATTATTGCCTTTTAGTGGGTGCGCGACCCAGAGGGCCAGGCATGGAGCGCAAGGATTTACTGCAGGCGAATGCGCAGATCTTCTCCGTCCAGGGCAAGTCTATCAACGACAATGCCAGTGCCGACGTCAAGGTACTGGTAGTCGGGAATCCTGCCAATACCAATGCGCTCATCGCCTACCGCAATGCAAGCGATCTGGATCCTGGCCAGTTCACCGCCATGACTCGTCTGGATCACAACCGGGCTATCGCCCAGTTGGCGCAGAAGACCGGTAAGCACAGCACCGAAGTCGAAGGCATAATTATCTGGGGCAATCACTCTGCGACCCAGTACCCGGATCTCCACCATTGCACGGTAGCGGGAGAAAATGCAGCGGAGCTGGTTGACCAGGCCTGGATCGCCGGGGAGTTCATTCCCACCGTGCAGCAGCGGGGAGCCGCCATCATCAAGGCGCGGGGACTATCCAGTGCGGCATCGGCCGCCAACGCCTGCATCGAGCACATGCGCGATTGGGTGCTGGGTACTGACGGCAGGGTCGTCAGTATGGGTATACACAGTGATGGTAGTTACGGCGTCGCCCCGGGCCTGATATTCTCATATCCTGTGGTCTGTGCAGACGGCGCTTACAGCATCGTTCAGGAGCTGGACATTAACGAGTTTAGCCAGGGCTTGATCGATAATACCGAGAACGAATTGAAACAGGAGCGGGACGCGGTAGCGAACTTGCTTCCCTGATCCCGGCGTGGATCGATCCATGCCTGGATGGATCAGCACTGAATGAACGGAAAATCACTCATGCTCGTAAGCAACCAGCAATACTGGATTTTCCAGTTCGTTGGCTGGTCGGTGTGGGTATTGATGCTGATCCTGCGCGATCTCATCATCGTGCCACCGGAATACATCTTTCCTCGCGCCCTGGTGTTCAGTTTTAGTGCAATCACTGCCATCGCGGTAACGACCGGTCTGCGAACCCTGTACCGGTTGGTGTGGGAGCGAGGCTTCGTGCTCCGTTTCCTGGTGGTATGGTTTGGATCATTTGGCGCGGCAATGCTGTGGCAACCTGTGCAGAACTTCATCGCCTTGTTACCCTATGGCGAAATACTCGATCTGCGTAATGCCAGTGCCCGGGATCTGCTGGACGGCTTGTTCAGTCGAGCCTTTCCCTTGATGTTGCTCTGGAGCGGCCTGTATTTTCTCATCAAGTACTATCAACTGCTGCAGGAAGAAAAAGAGAAGAGCCTGCGTTCGGAAGCCCTCGCTCACGAAGCGCAGTTGTTGATGTTGCGATACCAGCTTAACCCACATTTTCTCTTCAACACTCTCAACGCTATTTCCACACTGGTGTTGTCGAAGGCCACCGATCAGGCCAATGCAATGATCATCAAGTTAAGCAAGTTTCTGCGCTACTCTTTGGATCATTCGCCATTGGATAAAGTCAGTCTGGCAAAGGAGTTGGAGACGTCACGGCTTTATCTGGATATAGAGAAGGTCCGTTTCGCCGAGCGCCTAATCCTGGTTTTTAAGATCGAAAAGGATGTCGAGCAGGCCATGGTGCCGACCATGTTGCTACAGCCAATTATCGAGAATTCCATCAAGCACGGAGTCTCCAAGTCTGAAAGCGGGGGAACCATCACGATCTCGGCGTACAGAGATGGCGATGAGCTGGTTTTGGAGGTGAAAGATGATGGACCCGGTGTTGTCGATATACAAAAAGTCGACGCCGCCTTCGATTTGCCCAAGGGGGTGGGAATCAGTAATATTAGAAACCGTCTGCAAGGCATTTATGCTGAGGAACACAGCCTGACATTTTCCAATGCCCAACCCAGTGGACTAATCGTGAGAGTAGTAATTCCCTATGACACAAAATAAGCCGCCCAATTTAACCGCGATCATCGTCGATGATGAAGGCTTGGCCCGGCAGGGGCTGGCCATGCGCCTGCAAGAGTTTCCCCAGGTATCCATCGTGCAAATCTGCAAGAACGGCCGCGAAGCAATTGCCGCCATCATCAAACACGAGCCAGATGTCGTGTTTCTCGATGTGCAGATGCCTGGCATGTCCGGGTTCGAGATGATTCGCGAGATACAGGCAGATATTATGCCGATGATCATATTTGTGACGGCGTATGACGCCTTCGCAGTCGATGCCTTCGAGGCCCATGCCGTAGACTATTTGCTGAAACCAGTCGAGAAAGAACGTTTGCAGGAAGCGCTAAGCAAAGCTGCACAGAGCAAAACCCAGCAATCTGTGGAGAACGAGAAGCAGCGTCTGATGGGCTTGGTGGTAAAGCTCACAGGTAAAACCTCTGCAGCCATAGATGAGATGCTCGATGCTGATGAGCAGGCGGTTGAACACGCCGATCGACTGGCTATCAAGGATGGCTCATCGATTACGTTCGTACCCATCAAGGACATAGACTGGGTCGATGCGGCCGGTGACTACATGTGTGTTCATGTTGCGGGGGTAACCCATATCATGCGCACGACGATGAAAGATCTGGAGTCGAAGCTCGATCCGTCAATCTTCCAGCGCGTACATCGCTCGACGATTGTAAATTTACGTCGGGTAGAGAAAGTGTCTTCCCATATCAATGGCGAATTTCACCTTAGTCTGAGTTGTGGCGCCTCTCTGAAGATGAGTCGCTCCTATAAAGAGAAGGTGAAGCATTTCTTTTAGGCGCCTCTGCAGCCGGGGGACATGAGCTGGGAGCGGAAGCTTTGCCGGCGAAGTGTGTCTTCCACCTGTACGCTTCAGATCACACAGAGAGCGTATGCCATTATTCAGAGGTGGCCTGATATTTTCAGCCAATATTGCGCCTACTTCAGCGCCCGATCCAGAAAATCGAGCCGGTCCTGCCCCCAGAAAATCTGCTTGTTATAGAGATAACTCGGGGCCCCGAATACACCGCGTTTAACCGCCGCTTCGCTATCGGCAGCAATGATCTGCGGGGCCTGCTCGGCAGCGGATAACAGTTCTTCTCCGTCTAACTGGTTTTCGCTGGCGATGGCGAGCAAGGTATTGCGGTCGCTGATATCTTTCTCCTCCACCCAGCATGCTCGCAGGCAGGCACCCGCCAGTCTCAGTGCGGATACTGCCTGTTGTTCACGGAGCTTGATTACCATCGCTGCCGCCAGTTTGTCACTGACCGGAAAATGTTTTGGCTCCAGGGTCAGGGGCAGGTCCAGATAGTCACGCCAGCGCTGCAATTCCTGCATGCGATAGGCCTGGCGTTGAGTCGAGCGGCGCGGCAGCGGCACTCCGCCGGTGCTGGGAAAGATTAGCGCGAAATCCACTGGCCAGAGCTTAATCGTAGCCTGGTGTCGAGTCGCGATGTCTTGCAGGCGCTGGTGCCCCAGATAAGACCATGGAGAAATGAGTGAGAGGTAATAGTCGATTGTCTTGTTCAAGGTCGTATCCAGTGAGTTGATGGAGGGTCTAATTGCCGATGTGATTCAGGGGTAATTCTGTGGTGTTGATTACTTCCCGCAACATGAAGCTGGAATGCACATCGGTAACGCCTTCGATTCGGGTAATCTTGCTGAGGAGAAATTCCTGGTAGCACTCCATGTCCGGCACCACGACTTTTAATTGGTAGTCTGCGGACTGACCGGTAATCAGGAGACATTCGATCACCTCGGGATAGCTCCGCACCTGGGCCTCGAAAACCTCGAAGCGATCGGGAGTGTGCCGGTCCATGCTGATCTGGATCAGGGCTGTCAATTTGAGATCGAGTTGGGAGGCATTTAGCAGTGTTACCTGTTTGCTGATAATCCCCACTTCTTCGAGCTGTTTTACCCGTCTTGCGCAGGGGGAGGGAGAGAGCCCTATCTGCTCAGCCAGTTCCAGGTTGGTAATGCTGCCGTCTCGCTGCAGCGCCTGCAGGATGCGTTTATCCAGCTTGTCCAGGCTCATCTCGCCAGCTCATCTAAAGTGAAGATAGCGCATCATATTCAAAAACATGGCGCAAATAAACAATAATTTGCAAAAAATTAGTTAATATAACTACAAATACCGCATATTAGTGGAATATATACATAGAAACACCCTTGAAATTCGCTTATTCTAGCCACTCTCGAACAGGGTCACCGGCCACAAGCTTGGAGACTCGAGCAGAAACCTCACAAGGGTTTGCAGATGAAGAAAGCCAGAGCAGGTCAGGAAAGCCGGAGAAAACAAACCAGGGCACTCGATTCTGGCTATGGATCTCAGCTCCAGCTTTCAATTTCAGATTTTAACCACAGGCACCAGCAAGAGGCGCGAACGAGTCATGTTTGATCATCGCAAGTATAAGCCATTCCAAGCTATCGATATTAAGGATCGAACCTGGCCGGACCAGGTCATTACCGCCGCGCCCACCTGGTGCAGCGTGGATTTACGGGATGGCAATCAAGCCTTGATCGAACCCATGTCCGTGGCCCAGAAGAAGAAAATGTTCGGCCTGTTGCTGGAAGTGGGATTTAAGGAGATTGAAGTGGGTTTCCCTGCCGCTTCGCAGCCAGATTTCGATTTCGTTCGTGGTCTGATTAAAGAAGACAAGGTACCCGATGATGTGACTATTCAGGTACTCACCCAGGCGCGCCCGGAACTCATCCAGCGTAGCTTCGAATCTCTCAAGGGCGCCAAAAGAGCGATCATGCACGTGTACAATTCCACCTCCGTGGTGCAACGAGAAAAGGTTTTCAAGACTGACAGAGCCGGCATCATCGATATCGCTGTCGCCGGCGCACGGGAAGTGAAGCGCTGTGCCGAATTGGCGCCGGAAACGGAGTGGGTATTCCAATATTCGCCAGAGAGTTTTACCGGTACCGAGCTGGATTTCGCGGTGGAAGTCTGCGATGCGGTGACCGCCGTTTGGAAGCCTACAGCTGACAACCCCGTCATTATTAATTTGCCATCCACGGTCGAGATGGCGACCCCGAATATTTATGCCGACCAGATCGAGTGGTTCTGCCGACACGTCAAGCACCGGGACGCGGTGATCGTCAGTCTGCACACCCACAACGATCGCAGCTGCGCCATCGGCGCTGCCGAACTGGCGGTAATGGCTGGAGCCCAGCGAGTCGAAGGCACCTTGCTCGGCAATGGCGAACGTACCGGCAATATGGATATCGTGGTGATGGCCATGAATCTGTATAGCCAGGGTATCGATCCGGAGTTGGATCTGCATGACATGGACAAGATCGTTTCCGTGGTGCGTGAATGTACCCAGATCGACGTCCACCCCCGGCAGGCCTATGCCGGTGATCTCGTCTTCACGGCCTTCTCCGGGTCCCACCAGGACGCGATCAAGAAGTGCCTGGATATCTATGAGGATGGAGCGCCCTGGGAGATTGCCTATTTGCCTATCGATCCTCGCGACATAGGCAGAACTTACCAGGATGTCATTCGGGTCAATAGCCAGTCCGGCAAGGGAGGCGTTGCCTATGTGCTGGCGAACAGGTTCGGCTTCGAATTGCCGCGCTGGCTACAGATAGAATTCAGCCGGGTGGTGCAGCGAGTCACCGAAGACAGCGGTCAGGAAATCCATTCCGATGAGATCTGGAGCCTGTTCGATCAGCACTACCTGAATAATGAAAAACTGCTGAGTCTGGAAAATTTTAGCATTGAAAAAATTGATGAACGTGAGACCTTCAGGGCCAAGCTTGATTACTATGGCACTGAATTGCTCATCAACGGTGAAGGTGATGGAGTGCTGGATGCGTTCGTAGAAGGTATCAAGCAGGCTATTAACATCGATTTTGAAATTATGGAATATGGTGAGCACGCACTGGGCCAGGGCGCCGATGCGGAAGCGGTTACCTATATCCAGCTTAAATGTAATGGCCGACGTTACAGCGGCGTTGCCATCAGCAAAGACATCATCGCATCTTCGCTCAATGCCTTCATGGGCGCAGCCAGCCAGCTGCTCAGTGAACAGCGCGCCGCTGCCTGAAACAGTAATAGCAAGGCTGTCGGCCGCGGTAAAGAACAAGTACGGAAAGCAGATCACGCAGCGAGCTGGCTCGATTCAGAATAGTTGCCCACAAGGCGGCTTCCAATTCGGTTGGGCTGATCGAGTCCAGCAAGCTGCCTGCTCTTATTTCCCCTCGGCGCCCTTTTCTTCCAGTTAGCGTCTAAGCACTGCCCCGTTGTCTGCTCCTTTACCGTGCGCTGTGTTAATTAATTGCTAATCTAAATGATAATGATTTGCGTTTATCTATTTACTTGGATATCCTGCTGCCAGGCTTATGATTTAGGAATTATTCAGTAATAACACGGAGTAGCGGCAGCGGATGTTCAAGAGATTTATTTCCAGCGTAGTAGGCGCCGCATTCATCGTCGCCAGTTCGACTGGTAGCGGGGCGGGGGCGACACCGACAGTCGAAGAATTGTGGCAGATGGTGCAGGCGCAGCAGCGCGAACTTGAACAACTACGTGAAGAGCTGAATTCAACCCGGTCCCAGACCAGTCACGTCGAAATTCAGATGTTGGAGAATAGCGAGCGTATCGAGGCGGTGGGTGAGGTCCTCGATCGACCGGATAGTCTGGGCAGAGCCAGTTGGACTGAGAGAACGACTATCGGCGGTTACGGCGAAATGCTCTATAACGACAGGACCAGTGCTGCCAGCAGCAAGGAATTGGACATTCAGCGCTTCGTGCTCTTCTTTAGCCATGAATTTAATGACGATCTGCGTTTCTTTTCCGAGCTGGAGATCGAACATTCCCTAATTAGTGACGATGCCCGTGCACCGGGGGCGGTGGAACTGGAGCAGGCTTACCTGGAATGGGACTACAGCCGCAATCATCGAGTCGCAGCCGGAATGTACCTGGTGCCGATGGGCATCATCAATGAAACCCACGAGCCCAATACCTTTTACGGTGTGGAGAGAAATCGCACCGAGTCCCGCATCATTCCATCAACTTACCGCGTTAACGGCATCAAATTTGCGGGTCAGCTAGGCTCGGGATTCAGCTATGACCTCGGCATCCACGAAGGCCTGTTCTTCGAGAGCGGCAACGGCGGTGAGTTGGCCATCAGGGATTCAAGACAAGCCGGTGCGCGAGCGGAAATGGGCGACCTGGCTTACACGGCTCGGGTTCGCTACACCGGTATACCGGGCCTCGAGCTGGGCCTGTCCATGCAGTACCAAAGTGACATAACCCAGAGCGGCAGCACTCGCGGCAATACCAATCGAGATGGCGTGTTGGATGGGCTGGGCAATCCGGTTACTGGAATAGACGCCATCCTCACCGAGGCTCACATAGCCTATCGATCCGGTGCCTGGGGATTCAGGGCGTTGTTCGCGGAATGGAATATCGACGACAAGATCGAGACCGTTGCCAATAACGATAGCAGCAACAATGGTCTCGGCCGCGACCGTCAGTACGGCTACTACCTGGAACCGTCATTTCAGCTCACTGACAAATTCGGCCTGTTTGCCCGCTACGAGCGCACCGATGAACGCGCCGGCAGCAAGTTTGGTGACGCCAGGGATTCCGCCAGCAAACGTACTCTACTGGGCATGAATTACTGGCTGACTGATAATGTCATTATGAAGCTGGATTACCAGTTTGAGGATGATGACAAGGCCAGTGATCTCGATGGATTTAACCTGGGTGTGGGCTGGCAGTTTTAACTGCATCGGCGCTCGTCGGCTCATGGTCTTCGAAGCTGACGCGGACAATGGAGAGTGAAGAATAGAAAATGAACAGCAAGTTTAAAATCAAGCCACTCAGAGTCTTGCTGGCCTTGTTGGTCGCCCTGTGTATACCGCTGGTGATAGCGAGTGGCGATTCCATTGCCCCGGAGGAATTTCTGGCCCGCGTATTCGCCGGCAATTTGCCCGCGAGCAATACGGTCTGGATCAGCGGTGACAAGAAACAAACCGTCGAAGATATCCTCGGTCACCGGCCGGCTTTTTTGCGTGTGCGTTACTGGGGTAACCGTGATCGTTCCGCCTGGATTGTCGATGAAATCGGCAAGACAGAACCCATCACCATCGGCGTGGTCATTGCCGGTGAGCAGATCGAGGAAATCAAGGTATTGGCATTCAGAGAATCCAGGGGCTGGGAAATAAAATATGAATTCTTCACTCGGCAGTTCGACGGTGTTCATATCAAGGACAGTCAGCGCCTGAGCAGATCGATCGATGGCATTAGCGGCGCCACCCTGTCGGTTAAGGCGATGACAAATGTATCCCGACTGGCGCTCTATCTTGCCGAATTCATCTCCAGCTGAAGCGCACTGCGCCCGATCTGCATTGACTAACGATCCCGCCAGGTCACCACGAAGTAATAAGCCCAGTGTGTAAACTTCGATCCCTGTTGCGTGTGCATCGCCGTATGGGCATTGTTAGTGCACTGTTCCTAATTATACTGTCCTTCTCTGGCCTCATACTCCATCACGGTCCTGCGCTGAATCTGGATAATCAATTTATCAGTTCTTCGAGACTGTTAAGCTGGTACGAAATCGAGGTGCCCCCTGTCAAAATTCAATACCGTGCCGGCCAGCATGGGGTTCAGTTGATTGCCGAGTCGATCTATTTTGATAGTGATCGACTTCCGGGCAATTTTCCCGACCTGAAAGGCTTGGTAGCAACCGAGTTTGGCTTCGTTGCTGCCACCAGCTACCAGCTATTGCTGCTGACCGACGCCGGCGAGTTGATCGAAGTGCTGGGTAGAGTGCATCTGGTGCCAACCGGGATTAGTCGTATCGGTAGCAACAGCTCGGGTCGGCTGGTGTTGCAAACTGCTATGGACATCATCGAAGCAGATCTCGATACCCTGCGCTGGACCCAGTCCACAAGCCCGGTGTCACAGCTGTCCTGGAGTGAATCAACGGCAGTGGGACCGGAGCTTAGTGCGCAGATTCGAGCCGACTACGCCGCTTCTCTTATCAGTTGGGAAAGATTGTTGTTGGATATCCATAGCGGACGGGTACTGGGCAGCCTGGGTGTCGTGCTGGTGGACCTGATGGCGTTATTGTTCATGCTGATGGCGGCGAGTGGTGCTTGGATCTGGTCACGACGACGGAATTAATCGTTGCCCGGACTGGTCTAATCATCAGTAAAGCCAAAACCTTGCACCTCGTCCTCAGGCCAGAATTTGAAGCCATGATCCGAGCAGGGTTTAGGAGTTGACCGATGATTAAAATTATTATTGCTGCCTCCATTTCTTCTTTTCTCTCCGGCCTGTTTGGGGTGAGCTGGGATTCCGTAGATAAAAAAATAGACCGGGAGTACCCCGGCATAGAATTCATTTCCAGCGCACAGCTGTTCCAGAAGTACCAGGACGAGAGCGCCGAAATACCGCTTGTCATCGATGTGCGGGAAGCCGATGAATTTCTGATTAGCCACCTGGAAAACGCGGTAAATCTGGAAACTGGCGAGTTGATTTCCAGGATAGTTGCAGATAAAGATGCCCCCATTGTTGTTTACTGTTCGGTTGGTTATCGCTCAGCCGGGGTAGCGGTCGAACTGGCGGAACTGGGTTATTCGAATGTCGTCAACCTGCGCCACTCCCTGTTTGAATGGGCCAATAATGACTACCCTATGGTCAATGGCGCCGGCGACACCGAGAAGGTCCATCCATTCAACGACGCCTGGGGGGTGCTGGTGGAAAAATCGCGGCATCTCTATCCGCCCCGCTAAACCCCGATATTGCCGCCATGCCGCGCTCGAGCATCAACTTTGCTTAGAAACATTCGAGGTTCCGAAGCAGGGCTTGATTTTTCCCACCGAAGTGACAGCGGCCAGCTTTTCTGCGGTAGTTTGTCCAAACTATTCTGTTATTGCTTGCGACTAAATCTTTAATACCAGTATCCTGTTTCTGGGCTTTTACCGCCTGTAAGCGATTATAGTGGTAGCAATAGCTCTGATGGTGCCGGCGATGGGGTAGTGATCTCATACACCGCAGCCTGAATCTATTGTTGGTTTAGCCGGGCACGGCAAGGCCGCAGGGGCAGGATGAGGATTTCATGAGTCTGATCAACGAAGACGAGGCTTTAATAGCTGCAGCTCTCAACGGGTCGGTCTATGCCTGGGAAAAACTCGTAAAACGCTATGAAGCAAAGATCTATAACCAGGGTCTGCGACTAACCGGGAATCCGACTGACGCCATGGATTTAATGCAGGAAGTCTTTCTTGGCGTCTATCGAAACCTGCATCGCTTTCGCGGCGATGCAAAGTTCAGCAGTTGGATCTTTCGTATCGCACACAACAAGGCGGTAGATTTAAACCGCCGCAAGCGTCTGCTATCGAATCAGACCAATTCCCTGGACCAAGATGAAAGCGGCGGTTTCGAAGCACTACCGGGCGCGGAAAAATACGAACCTCAAGCCAGTTTAAATAGGCAGCAGCAGAACCGGAGGGTATTAAAGATGTTAGGCAAAATACCGCTGGATCAACGGCTGATAGTGGAGTTGAAAATCTTTCAATCTCAGACTTTTGAGGAAATTGCGGGTATGCAGGATATATCCGTGAACACGGTGAAGACCCGTTTCTACGCGGCACTTAAAAAATTGAAAACTGTATCGGAGGAAACTCATGTCCTGCCCTAAAACCCAACATCTATTACAGGAATACTTTTCGGAAGAACTGGCGCCATTGACCAGAGAAGAGTTGGATAGGCATCTCGAAGATTGTGAATTCTGTAATCTGGAACTAGAGTCATTGCTGTTAACCCAGAGCAATCTGCAGCAATGGCAGGATCAGAGAGTGCCCCACTGGGATCGTGGCCTGGCATTGTTTCGACAGGATCACCGGGTGGCGAAACCCGTTACCGGATTCTGGAGTCGATGGCAGTGGTTTCCAACCGCGGCCTCCTTCGCCATGCTCTGCCTGCTGCTATTGAACGTCGCGGTGATTTCTGACGCCGGAGGATTTTCGATTACATTCGGCCCGCAGGCATCGGCGCAGGATGTTCAGGCCCAGCTTGCCGCCCTGCAAGCGTCCCAGGGGAACGAGATGCAGAACCTGGTAGCCAGAATGGAAGATCGCCAAGACAGCAACAATGTTCGCCTGATGCAGGTAATCATGGATCAGTCACAACAAACAACCACCGAGAATTTCGAGACTATGTATTCCTACTTCGAGGAGCAACGTCTCTCTGATTTGCAGGATATGCGGCAGGGCTATCAACAACTCGTCGACAGTGACTACGAAACCATTCGTTCGCTGCAGCAGCTGGTGAACTATGTTGGCTACAGCGGTGAGGTCAGGTGACGATCCGAAGAAAACAGGAGCGAAGATGATGAAGCACTTATTGCTCAAGCTGCTGATGGCGGGTTTTTTTATCACCTCGGTGTCACTCTCCGCGCAGGAGATAGCAATACAAAGTCTGCGGCAGAATATCGATATTTTTACTGGTGTGCTGGAGGATGCGCTTGGTATCGCCCAGAGTACCGGTCTGTTCGGTATGAGCATTGGTGGCATCGATAGCACTTATCTATACGGCCAGGGGGTGGTGCTGAAAGTACGAACGTCACTGGCGAATCGCAGAAATCGTATGAGCCTGTCATTCCTTAACGCCTCGGTGCTGTCATTGCCATCGCGACCAAATCCCTTTACCTCGCTGCGGCCCCCGGGTAGCCCCGAATTTGAGGAAACCATTCGAAATTTCGCGAATGCAAGCGGAATAGAGGCGGCAGATTTCTATGCGGATATGATGGACAGGGTTGCGAATGTCGACTATTCCATTTCCATTAATTCGGCGATTCGCCAGGCTGTGGAATCTGCCAGGTCCCTGCGCACGATGAATAGCATGGACGATACCGTCTATGCGGAAATCCAAACGGAAATGGCTTCGCTGCGGCAAGAACTGCAGGGGCACACGGAAGAATTGCGTCAGGACACGGCAGAAATCCGAACCACATCGGACCAGGCCGACGGCACGGTCGCCAGTGATATCATGTTTGAAATGCAGGCCAGGCTCGATGAATTCATGGCCAGGATTGAGCCCCTGAAACAGCGGGCTATCGCGAAAGCTGCCGAACTAAAGGCCCAGAGCGAAGAGGCTGAAAAGGAGTATGTAGCGCGCTGGGCGGCAGATGTCAGCGAGTTCGAATCCAATCTTTATGGGGCCATGTGTGACTACGGCTCTATGTTACGTGAGCTGCCGCTCCAGGAAAGCGTTGCCATCATTCTCACCGGCCTCGGCGAAGACACCGAGGATGGCAGACACACGGACAAGGTCCATGTTTTTAACAAGACCGACCTGGTGCAGTGTCAGAACGGAGAGTTGGACCTGGCCGGGTTGCGCCAGCGTTCCGCCCAGTACAGCTACTAGCCCGGTGTGTCTCCGTGCTCCATAGATTTTCTAGAATGGTACGCCGGTAATATTGATATCTGCGGGCGCATAATCCTTCGCGATATCGCCATATTGATAAAGCCTCGTTATCAATAACAGGACACCGGGAACATCGAGCAACTCGAAATCATCGAATATCAACTTCGTGCGAATGCGCTCGCGGCTGGTGAATAAACTACCGGTGGCAGTAAAATTTAGATAACTGAAGCTTTCGTCTTCTATTCCCCACTCGCTGGAAATCACTTCCTGGCCGATGCCACCATCGAGGCGGGGGAATGGGTAAAACCAGCGGCCCCCGCTATAGCCTGATTCATAGGTGATGATCTGAGCATCCGGGTAATACCAGGTCACATCAAAAGCCCAAAAATAATTCGTTGCCAGGCTGCCGTTGGGCCAAAAAATGGCTTGATCACCGTGCATCCAGTGGTGAGCCATTACCCTGCCATTGGGATAGTAGATCGTCGAATCTTCGCCTGGTTCGGCAAATACCACCTGGCCATCTCGGTAGTACCATGCATCGTGATAGAGGTCGGTGGAAATCAGGCTGCCGTTGTTATACCGGCTATTGCCGCGGCTGTAGCCGGTGAGGATGACTGGCTGGCAAACCAGGAGATTCAGTTCGGCCAGGGAATCCTGCATGTCATAGAGTGCATTTATGTCATCGTAATCGGCCGGTAACAGAATATTCAGGGAAATCATCTTTCCCATAAATTCAACGGTTGCACAGGCACTGCTGACATTAGCAGAACCGTTGCTGGCAGCCGGGAGTTCGGACGTTAGGCCCAGCAACGCAATCAAGGCGAAGATTCGAGTACAATTCATGATGTTTCTCCTTCTGAGCATCGATAAGCACTCCACGAAAGCTTGCGTGGTATGGGAAAAGTTTAGCGAGTTGAATGTGAACGGTGACTTAATGGCTACAGGATTCAAGGAATCCGTCCCCAGGAGAATTTTTGGTTTGGTCTTAGCCATGAATATCTTATAAAATAGACGCCCTAGCTGTGTCGCTGCCGGAGCCGACAGCCGGGGAGAACTACTTGCGAAAGCAGTGCTCGCGGCGGAAAATTTGATGTTGGGTAGGAGCTGTTTAGTCAACTAACTCGAGCGAGCTTTAGTCCGAGATAACAAGAAGCAGTATTTGAGGAGATCAAAGATGGACTGTCCGAAGTGTAATTCTGATATGCAAGAATTAAAGATAGAGACCCTGTATGGCCAGGTGATTATCGATCAGTGTAATAGCTGTAAAGGCCTTTGGTTTGATAATGGTGAAGCGGAACAGCTCAAGGGTGACTGGATGGCTGATTTTGCAGACAGCGGAGATCCCCAGGTTGGTAAGACTTACAACACAGTTCGAGATATTCCGTGCCCACGCTGCGGCAAACCCATGACGAAGCTCAACGACAAGAAACAATCCCACTTGGAATATGAAGCCTGCGAAGAACATGGCGTGTTCATGGACGCGGGAGAATTCACGGATTTCAAATACGAAACATTGCTAGACATTTTCCGCGATTTAGTGGCATCTCTGCGGCGCCGTTAATCAGACCATAGCACGAGCTGGTAATTTCATGACTGCCATCCGGGGTGAGCCCAGATGGCATTTTTGTGTGTGCCGTTGTCCAGGGGCGGTGCCTTGCCGATGGTGGTCCAATGGGCGGCGGCATCATGGAAGTCTGAACCGATAGAGGCGTAGAGCGAATTCGAGGCGGCCAGGTCGGCAAGCTGGCGTCTAGTTTTTGGATCTATATTTCCATAGCTCACTTCCATTGCCTCGCCGCCATAGCTGGCGAATTCGGCCACCAGGGACTGCAGCCTGTGTTTGCCCAGTGGATACCTGCCAGGGTGGGCCAATACCGCAATGCCTCCCCCGTTAGTAATGGTAGTAATTGCCTGTTCCAGGCTACACCAGTGAGCCTCGACATGAAGGCAGCCGCCATTGCCCAGCTGGGTTTTGAAGGCTTTCTGACGGTTCTTGCAAATGCCCTGGTCCACCAGGTAATCGGCCACATGACTGCGGGACAGGGCATGGCAGGGTAGGGTATTGAGATAAGCCATCAAATCGTAGTCGCCCTGGGACTGAAGCAATTCGTGCATTTTCAATACCCGCCGACGACGCTTATCCTGTTGCAGGCTCAGCAATTCCCCTATGTGCCTGTCTCTCGGGTCGAACCACAGGCCAAGCACATGAATTTCACTGCCTTCCCAATCGCAGGAGATCTCCACACCAGAGATCAATTTTAAGGCGGATTTGGATTTTTCTACCTCGATCACGGCTTCGCTGATCCCGGCAATGCAATCGTGATCTGTTATTGCCAGGTGGCTCACCCGATTTTCGATGGCCAATTGCACCAGAAAACCAGGTGAATGCTTTCCATCCGAGTAGTGGCTATGGCAGTGCAGATCGATTTTCATTGTGGCCTGAGTTCCTCATTTCCCGTAATGCGGTGTTATTGCCGGTAGCTATAGAGATTAATGCCACCGGATTGCAATAAACCATGCCTGGTAATGGTCTTGTTGCGTAGCTCCGGAGTTTGGGCAATAGCTTCTGCTCGGGTCTTCAGCGGATGCACTGCCTACCGGCAAGGTGCGCTGGCACCGGCCCGGTATGAACCGGGCTTCACATTCACCTCGAAGTGGGCGAAGTTCGTACAATAGTCGATTCGGGGGCTTTGACAAGAGATATTTCAGGCATTTTTCGCTTGCAAGGTAATTTCGGCTGATGACAATTTCTAAAGCGCTGAACCAGGGTGATAAGCAAATTACCGATGCGACCCAGCTGCATGGGGGTTGTGTGCGCAGTATTGAGCAGTGTGCTCATCTATTGCAGCTGATTTCTGCCGAAGCCTATGTTGATAGCTCCAGGGGAACGTCCTCGGTGGGAGCGCATATTCGTCATATTCTGGATCGATTCCATTGTTTCTTCGCTGGATTGCCGGTGGGCAGCATTGACTACGACGCCAGGAAACGCGACAAGTCTGTCGAAAACAAAATGGATGTGGCCACCATTGCCCTGGATTCCTTGGGTCGACGCATCGAAACCATGGCGGCGTTAGACCATCTGGAAACACCAATTACTGTGCGCGAATCGGTTCATTACCGGGGTCCGGCCGTGACCATGCCCAGCACCGTGGGTCGCGAACTGATGGGCCTGGTGACCCATAGTATCCAACACCTGGCCATTATTGCCTTGATCGTAAAATCCTATGACTATGAATTGGATAGCGATTTCGGCAAGGCAGCTTCCACCATTCTCTACGAAAGCACCTGAACCCACGTCTATCAGCCCCGCTGACGCTTGTTGCTGGCCCTTCGCTATACTTGACTAAATCACTTAGGTATTCGATAATCGATGTTGTAATACCGAAAAGCGGAAGGCGATCTCATGCGTTTAACCACCAAAGGCAGATACGCGGTCACGGCGATGCTGGACCTGGCGTTGCACAATCAGCAAGGGCCCGTGAGCCTGGCTGAGATTTCCCAGCGACAGGCGATTTCGCAGTCTTACCTGGAACAACTGTTCGCCAAACTCAGGAAGAGCTCCCTGGTCATTAGCGTGCGCGGTCCGGGCGGCGGTTACGAGCTGCGGCGAGGCGCTGATGCGATTTTCATCGCCGAGATTATCGACGCCGTCAACGAATCTGTGGATACCACGAAGTGCAGTGGTGCTGGGGACTGTCAGGATGGTGAAATCTGCCTGACCCACTACCTGTGGGAAGACCTGAGCACTCAAATCCACGACTTTCTCGAGAGCATAAGCCTTGCTGATCTGGTTGCCAGGAGTGAAATAAAACGCATCGCCCAACACCAGGATCGGAAGCTGCTCATCGTTGGCGAGAATATGAATGACATGCGCATTTCGGTGTCTGCTCGATAAACCGACCTATAAAGATGTTGCGGAGTAAATAATGCAATTTCCCATCTATCTGGATTATTCAGCGACTACCCCGGTTGACCCGCGGGTAGCAGAAAAAATGTCCGAGTGTCTGACCCTGGAAGCGAATTTTGGTAATCCGGCGTCACGCTCCCATATGTTCGGCTGGAAAGCCGAAGAAGCGGTGGAGACGGCCCGCCGGCAGGTCGCCGATCTGATTCACTCTGATCCCCGCGAGGTCGTATGGACCTCCGGTGCTACTGAGTCTGACAATCTTGCTATCAAGGGCGCAGCCCACTTTTACAGCAAGAAAGGCAAACACATCATCACTTCCAGGATTGAGCACAAGGCGGTGTTGGACAGCTGTCGTCAGCTGGAGCGCGAGGGCTTCGAGGTAAGCTATCTCGATCCCGAACCTTCCGGACTTACCAAGCCGGAATCTGTTGCCGCTGCGATCCGCCCGGATACTATCCTGGTATCGATCATGCACGTGAACAATGAAATCGGCGTCGTTAACGACATCGCAGCTATTGGCAAGCTGACTCGTGAGAAGGGTATTATTTTCCACGTCGATGCCGCTCAGAGTGCCGGTAAACAGGATATCGATCTGCAATCGCTGCAGGTCGATTTAATGTCGTTCACCGCACACAAAATTTATGGTCCAAAAGGCATTGGCGCCTTATTCGTCAGGCGCAAGCCCCGAGTTCGAATCGAAGCCCAGATGCATGGTGGTGGTCATGAACGGGGTATGCGGTCCGGCACCCTGGCCACCCATCAGATTGTCGGCATGGGTGAAGCGTACCGGATTGCTGCGGAAGAAATGCATGCAGAAAATGAGCGCGTCCTGGCATTGCGCAAGAGACTGTTGGCAGGGCTGGAGGATATTGAAGAAGTTTACGTCAACGGCGACATCGACCGGCGGGTATCGGGTAATCTCAACATCAGTTTTAATTTCGTTGAAGGTGAATCCCTGATGATGGCATTAAGAGATCTGGCACTCTCATCTGGTTCGGCCTGTACATCGGCAAGCCTGGAACCCTCCTATGTATTGAGAGCGCTGGGCCTCAATGACGAACTCGCGCACAGCTCGCTGCGTATATCGATTGGCCGCTTCACTACCGCGGAAGAAATCGATTATTCAGTTGAAAAAATTCATGAAGCGGTGGCGAAATTGAGAGACTTATCGCCACTTTGGGATATGTATAAAGACGGTATTGATATAAGTCAAGTTAAGTGGGCAGCCCACTAGGCAGGAGAGAAAATTATGGCATATTCAGAAAAAGTATTAGATCACTATGAAAATCCACGCAATGTAGGAAAGCTCGATGACACGGATGTGAACGTGGGAACCGGTATGGTTGGTGCACCTGCTTGTGGCGATGTGATGCGATTGCAAATCAGGGTTAACGATGCGGGTGTAATCGAAGAAGCAAAATTTAAAACTTATGGCTGCGGGTCCGCTATCGCATCGAGCTCCCTGCTAACCGAATGGGTTAAAGGCCGTTCACTAGAAGAAGCCAGGCAAATCAAGAACACGGATATCGTCGAAGAGTTAGGCCTGCCCCCTGTCAAGATTCACTGTTCGGTATTGGCTGAAGATGCAATTAAGGCCGCTATAGAAGATATCAGGCAGAAGCGCGAGGCCTAATTTTTACCGGGTTCAGCATTCGAGACTGGAGAAGAGTTTTTAGCAATGGCTATATCGATTAGCGAATCGGCGGCGAAGCATGTTGCCGAACAACTTCAAAATAGAGGTAGTGGTTTGGGAATTCGGGTTGGTGTAACCACCACCGGCTGCTCAGGCATGGCCTATGTGCTCGAATTTGTTGATAGTCTCGAGACAGGTGACCAGGTCTTCGAAGATCGGGGAATCAAAATCATTGTCGACCCCAAGAGCCTGGTCTACATCGATGGTACGGAAATGGATTTTATAAAACAGGGTATCAATGAAGGCTTCGAGTTCAAGAATCCAAACGCCAAAGGTGAATGCGGTTGCGGCGAGAGCTTCAGTATTTAAGGGCCGGCGGAGAAGTTGCTTAAGCTTATCTACCATGCACCCGGAATTGGGACTCAAGTTGGCTAACGGATAAAGCGTATCGGTGCTCCCCCGTCTTTAATAATTAACCCTCACCCGTGCAGCAGATCAAGCAAAATTATTTTCAGCTATTCAAGCTATCCGAGTCATTTGAATTGGATGTTTCGACTCTGGCTGAAAATTATCGTCAGCTGCAACTCGCAGCGCATCCGGATCGTTTCGCTGCTGCGTCGGAGACGGAGAAGATGCGGGCAGTGCAGCATAGCAGCTACCTGAATGAGGCCTATGACACGCTGAAGTCAACGCTGAGACGGGCGGCGTACCTGTTAAGCCTGCACGATGTAGATGTGGAACAGGTCAAGCAAAGTGATCTGGGTATGGATCTGCTGCTGGAACAGATACAGTTGCGTGAGGCCCTCGATGAATTGCCGAAAGACAGCTCGGCACTGCCGGCCTTAGAAAATCTCAAGGCAGAAGTCACGGTTAAATTGGCAAACATGGAGCGGTTTTTTGCTGACGAGTTACAACGGCGCGAATTTGACAGCGCCAAGAAGTGTTTTCATGAGATGCAGTTTATACACAAGCTGCTAGCGGAAATAGACAGTTCGGAGGAACAGCGCCTGGGCTACTAGGAGCTTCCTCAGATCGGCTGACAGATTAAAATGGCATTGTTACAGATATCAGAACCAGGACGGAAACCGGCGGCAGCGATGCATAGGCGGGCGGTTGGTATCGACCTGGGCACGACCAACTCCCTGATCACCGCCAGCTGTGGTAGTGGTGTCGAAGCGCTGCCGGACGCAGACGGTCTACAATTGTTGCCTTCGGTGGTGCAATACCGGAAAAACCAGACCCCCGTGGTTGGGGCAATCGCTAGGGCAGCGGCAATCGATGACCCTGAAAACACGATCTTGTCGGTGAAGCGATTGCTCGGTAAGAGCCGCTCGGAAATCCTCTCACAGGACCCGTTCCTTCCATATCAATTCGATGACAGCCGCGACGATGGCGCACCGGCCATCGTGACGACCGCAGGCGTAATGGACCCGGTTCAGATCAGTGCCGATATTCTTCGGGTATTGTGCGATCGCGCCGAAGTCTGCCTGGCCGGAGAATTGGAAGGCGTGGTAATAACCGTACCCGCTTACTTTGATGACGCACAACGCCAGCAAACCAAAGACGCTGCGAGTCTAGCCGGTTTACGGGTACTGCGTCTGCTCAACGAACCCACCGCGGCAGCCGTTGCCTATGGTCTGGATACCAAAGACCAGGGCAACATCGTGGTATTTGATCTCGGTGGTGGCACCTTCGACGTGTCGCTACTGAGTCTACAAAGAGGCGTCTTTGAAGTGCTCGCCACTGGCGGCGACACCCATCTCGGGGGCGATGATTTCGATCGCGTCGTCTCCGATTGGCTAATGCAGGCCTCCGCGCATACAGGCACCTTGAGTCACAGTAAGCGCATTGAATTGCTGTATCTCGCAAATCAGATCAAGCATCAATTAAGTGAGACAGAGTCCGTCGATGTCAGCTATGGGGCCTGGACCGGTAAACTTGACGCCGAACTGTTCACAGAATTGACCCGCGAGTTGGTAAATCGAACCATCAACACCTGTCGCCGGGTCTTACGCGACGCTAAATTAACCACGGACGCGATAGATAATATTGTTCTGGTCGGCGGCGCCACGCGTATGCCGGTGATCAGGAATGCAGTTGCCGAATTTTTTGGAAAATCTCCGCTGGTAAATATCGATCCGGATAAAGTTGTGGCGATTGGTGCCGGCATCCAGGCCGACGTGCTGATTGGCAATAAGTCTGAGGACAATTTCCTGCTGCTCGATGTGAACCCCCTGTCATTGGGTATCGAGACCATGGGAGAGTTAGTGGAAAAAATTATTCCTCGAAACACCACGATACCGGTAGCGAAGGCCCAGGAGTTCACGACCTTCAAGGATGGGCAGACGGTGATGTCGCTACACGTGGTGCAGGGTGAGCGCGAGCTGGTATCGGACTGTCGCTCGCTGGCGCGTTTCGAGCTTAGAGGCATACCACCGATGGTGGCGGGAGCGGCGAAAATTCGAGTCACATTCCAGGTCGATGCAGACGGCTTGTTGAGCGTAACTGCGCAGGAATTGAGCACGAACACGAAATCCGAGATTCAGATCAAGCCCAGCTACGGGCTCAACGCCGATGCTATCGAAAAAATGCTGGAATCCTCCCGCGACCATGCCCATGCAGACATGGAATCAAGAGCCCTGAGAGAAGCACAACTGGAAGCCACCCAATTAATTGATGCGCTCGCCAGCGCCCGCAAGGTTGACAGTAGATTGTTGAGTGCAGAAGAAGCCAGTCGTATTGCCGACGTTGTCGCCCGCCTGCAATCGGCAATAAGCGATGGCAGCAGCAACCAGATTCACTCACTCAGCGAAGAGCTCAACCAGGTCAGCGGCGATTTTGCTGCCAGGCGCATGGATTTGACTATTGGCGAAGCCTTGCGTGGTCACTCGATCGACGAGATTGAGCACTCTACAGATGAATAGATTGAACCAAATTGCCACAACACAGCAGACCAGGACCAGGTAATGCCAAAAATAACACTCCTGCCCAACGAAGAATTCTGTCCCGACGGCGCCGAGATCGAAGCCAATGTAGATGAGAGTATTCTCGATGCGGCCTTGCGTAATAATATTATGATTGAGCACGCCTGCGAAAAATCCTGCGCCTGCACCACCTGTCACGTAATCGTGCGTGAAGGATTGGGTTCTCTGGAAGAAGCCGAGGAACAGGAGGAGGATTACCTGGACAAGGCCTGGGGTCTGGAACCAGAATCTCGTCTCAGTTGCCAGGCAAAGGTAGGCACCGAGGACCTGGTCATCGAGATACCGAAATATACGATCAACATGGTGTCTGAAGCGCACTAGGAGCTGCCGTTTGTGGCGCTGAAGGCTGGAGGAATGGTAATGAAGTGGACCGATGTGTACGACATAGCCATGGAGTTGGCGGAGCGATACCCCAATACGGACCCTCAATACGTAAATTTTGTTGAACTGCACCAGTGGATCTGTGAACTGGAAGAGTTCGACGACGATCCCCAGCGTAGCGGCGAGAAAATTCTCGAAGCAATACAGGCTGCTTGGATCGAGGAAGCAGAGGGATGAACCCCGAAAAACCAGGGTTTATTGCGCCGGAAAAGCGTACAAAAGGACAAATTTACCACGTATAATGCGCGGTCTTTTGCGAATACAGAATTAATCGGAGTTATGATGGCGATCGAACGTACCCTTTCTATTATCAAGCCAGACGCGGTAGCTAAAAACATCATTGGGAAAATCTACAGTCGGTTGGAGAAAGCTGGATTGAAAATCGTGGCGGCAAAAATGCAGCGGTTGAACGCTGAGTCTGCCGGTGGCTTTTACGCCGAACACGAGAAAAGGCCCTTTTATGCGGACCTCATAGAATTTATGACCTCCGGCCCGATTGTGGTCCAGGTTTTAGAGGGCGAAGACGCCGTTGCACTCAACCGTGAATTGATGGGTGCAACCAATCCCGGCGAGGCAGAGCCTGGTACGATTCGAGCGGATTTTGCCAACTCCATCGATGCCAATGCGGTGCATGGATCAGATTCCACTGCATCTGCCGCGAGGGAAATAAGCTACTTCTTCGACGCTGACGAGATTTGTTGCTGAGGCAGCACGCGCAGAGGAGCATTACTTAAGGCAGGTTGAACATGACGGCGAAAAGCAAAGCTAATTTGGCTGGACTCAGCCTGGCAAACTTAAGGGCCTTGTTCGTCGACGTTGGAGAAAAACCCTTCAGGGCCGAACAGGTCATGAAATGGATTCATCAACGCGGCGTCGTCGATCTCGATGTCATGACTGACATCAGCAAGACCCTGCGCGAAAAACTCAAACAAAGCACCGAAATAAGTTTCCCCAAGCTACTGCAAAATTTTACTGCCGACGATGGCTGCCACAAATGGATCGTTGAAGTGGCCAGCGGCAGTTGTGTGGAAATGGTTTACATTCCCGAAGCGGGCAGGGGTACGCTCTGTATTTCCTCCCAGGCCGGTTGTTCTCTGGACTGCAGTTTCTGTGCAACCGGAAAGCAAGGTTTCAACAGCAATCTGACCGTTGCTGAAATTGTCGGCCAGCTCTGGTGGGCAAATCAGAAACTGGGTGGATTCGACAGTGCCGGTAATCGAGTGGTCACTAATGTCGTGATGATGGGAATGGGCGAACCCCTGCTCAATTTCGATAATGTGATGGAAGCGGTCAGTATCATGATGGAAGATTGTGCCTACGGCCTTTCCAAGCGCAAGGTGACGATCAGTACCTCGGGTGTTGTTCCCGCGATCGACCGACTCAAAGACTTTACCGATGCCTCCCTGGCCGTTTCCCTGCACGCGCCCAACGATGAGTTACGCAGTCAGATCATGCCAATCAATAACAAGTATCCTATCAGTGAATTGCTGCGCTCGGTGCAGGGTTATATGGATAGCCTGGCTGACAAACGGGTGCCGGTTATCGAGTATACAATGATCAAGGGTGTTAACGATCATCGGGCCCATGCGAGGGAATTGGCGACACTGCTACGGGAGTTCCCCTGTAAAATTAATATCATTCCATTTAATCCGTTCTCGCTCAGTGATTACCGCCGACCCAGCACTTCTTCTATCGCTAATTTCAGGCAGATATTGCAGGCTGCGGGCTTCACTGTAACAGTCAGGGCCACCCGCGGAGAGGATATTGGCGCCGCCTGCGGTCAGCTGGTGGGTGACGTACAAGATCAGACTCGTCGTAGCCGTCGCCATAAACGGCTGGCTGCCGCCAAGCGCAGGGAAAAAGTCTTCGCAGGGGCTGATAATCTGGCGATTGCGGCCGACAGAGTAGTTAGATAAGAGCGTAGAATAAGTGCGGATTGAGAATAGTTTAGGAGACGGTATTAAGGTGCCCATTCAAAAGCTTATTTCATTGCTGGCGGCTGCAGTCGTGGCTGGTTTGCTGTCATCCTGTGTCACCACGACCACTGGTGGCTTCATGGTTGAGGCCTCGGATAAACAGGCAGTCCAAGACTATATCCAACTCGCGATCGCCTACTACGATGTTGACGATTTGGTGGCATCGAGGCGGCATCTCAATAATGCACTGGCAATCGATGCTCGCAGTGCGGACGTATATAATATATTGGCATTGATCTCTCAGCGGGAGGGCGATCTGGATCTGGCGAAAGATGCGTTTCGCACTGCATTAAGATTCGATCGATCCAATTCCCGGGCCAGAAATAATTATGCGGTGTTGTTGTTTGATCAGGAACGCTACAGCGAAGCTTATGATGAACTGGTGCGTGTGACCGGGGATGCGAACTACGACGGCAGGGCCATCGCTTTTGAAAATCAAAGCCGCAGTGCGTCGCGCCTGGACCGCGTCGATGATGCCAGGAACGCCTTTACGCGCGCATTGCAATTGAATGCCAACCTGTATATTTCCGCACTCGAGTTGGCCTTGATCGAATTTAATCAGGAAAACAAGGATCGGGCACACCAGCTATTTCAACAATATTTAACCATCGTGGAGTTCTATAGCATTCCCCATACGCCGCGGGCACTGATGGCTGGAATACAGATTGAGGGGCAGGCTCAAAATCAGAAAATCGTGGATACTTTCGCATTATTACTGACAAGTCTTTATCAGGATTCGCCGGAGTTTGAGACTTATCAACGGCTAAGTAATGCCCACTAAGGAGCTCGGGGAACAGGCGGAAGCAGGCGCCGGAAGTACAGATACCGCTCTGACTTTGGGTGAAATCCTGCAACAGGAACGGCTGCGCCGTGGCCTTAGTGAGAAAGAAATAGCGGATCGACTGCATATCACCAAGCATTATGTGAGGGCGCTGGAAGCGAACAGTTTTGAAAAGCTGCCAGGCGCCGTCTTCGCAAAAGGCTATATCAAAAACTACGCCTTATTACTGAACCTCGATGCCAGCGACCTGATTCGGCTGTACGAAGAGTTCAGCAGGACGCAGTCGGCAGTGTCCGAACCCCAGCTCGGCCGCAACACGCGGCGCAAGCTGGACCGCAACAAGTTCTGGCTCGTGGTTTCAGTATTGGTGTTTGTGGGTGGTTTTACACTGTTGTGGCTTTACCACAATTTTGTCACTAAGAACGAGGTGGATGGGGCCGGGACGAGGCCATCACCACCAGGACTGACCCAGGTTACGACTTCGACCGCAGCAGCAGAGCCAGGCCGAGCCAGCACACCACCACAGGTGCCCCGGTCAAGTCCCGTTGTTTCTGTCGGGCCGGAGAGCAAACCCATCTCCGATGCAAACGTTATTGCAGTCCTGGCCGCCATTGCCGTCGGCAATCCGCAGAACACCGCGCCGTCAACTCCGATCGAGTCGGTCACTATAGCGGCGGGGAACAGAGAAATCGATGCGCTTGTGGTAGCGGTGGCGTCCAGTTTGGAAAATAGCAGGCTTATTGAAATTGGCTCCGCGGGTGAAGATTTGCTGAGGATTACGTTTTCCGGTGAGAGCTGGATCGAAGTCAACGACGGCGAATCCAGGCAGATTTATCGGGACCTCAGAGAAGCCGGAGATGTGCTTGAAATCACTGGCAATGCACCGTTCAATATCCTGCTGGGAGACGCAGTGTTTATTCGGATGTCGTTAAATGGGTCAGAAATTGATGTCAGCACGAAGATACGTATCGACAATTCTGCCCGCCTCATTGTAGGCTTGTAAGCCATGAATCCCAATCCGCTTATTTCCCGTCGCAAGACCCGCCAGCTCATGGTAGGCAACGTTGCCGTAGGCGGTGATGCACCTGTTTCCGTGCAGAGCATGACCAACACGGAAACCTGTGAGGTAGAGGCTACAGTGGCTCAAATTTCACGTCTGGTAGCGGCCGGTGTGGATATCGTGCGGGTGTCTGTACCCAGCATGGATGCCGCCGAAGCCTTCAAGATAATCCGCGCTCAAGTGCAGGTGCCACTGGTAGCCGACATCCACTTCGACCATCGTATCGCTCTTAAGGTGCTGGATTACGGTGTCGATTGTCTGCGCATTAATCCGGGCAATATAGGCAATGAACAGCGAATTCGAGCCGTTGTCGATAGCGCAAAAGACAAAGGCATACCGTTGCGAATCGGAGTTAATGCGGGATCGCTGGGCAAGGCCCTGCTGCGGAAATATCGGGAGCCGAATGCCGAGGCCATGGTCGAGTCGGCGCTCAATCAGATTGAGATTCTGGACAAGCTGGACTTTCAGGACTTCAAGATCAGTCTCAAGTCCTCGGAAATATTTATGACCCTAGAGGCCTATCGTAGCCTGGCATCCCAGATAGAGCAGCCGTTTCACCTGGGTATCACGGAGGCAGGAGGCTTGCGCTCTGGCACTGTGAAGTCGGCCATAGGCCTCGGATCGCTGTTGATGGAAGGCATCGGCGATACTATTCGAATATCCCTGGCAGCGGATCCGGTGGAAGAAGTGAAAGTGGGCTTTGATATCCTGAAGAGCCTGGGCCTGCGTCACCGTGGCGTAAACCTGGTTGCCTGTCCCAGTTGTTCTCGGCAAAACTTCGATGTGATCGGCGTGGTCAATGAATTGGAATCTCGTCTCGAAGACATCACCACACCGATAGACGTTGCCGTCATCGGTTGTATCGTCAATGGCCCGGGCGAGGCCAAGGTGGTCGAGATCGGCCTGACCGGAGCCAGCCCGAATAACCTGGTTTATGTGGAGGGGGTGCCGGATCATAAAATAAGCAACGCCAATCTTGTCGATGAGCTGGAAGCAATGGTTCGAGCGCGGGTTATGGAAAAACAGTCGCTCGAGAAGGACATTATTGCCACCGGCTAAGCGCCGGTCGCACAGTAACGACGACATAAGTAACTGAATCTGCACTATGGCCAAACTACAAGCTATCCGCGGGATGAATGACATTCTCCCAGAGCAATCACCGACCTGGCGATATCTTGAAACTTGCTTTGCCCGCGTGGTTCAAAGCTTTGGTTACCGAGAGATTCGCTTTCCTATTCTCGAACAAACCCAATTATTCAAGCGCTCGATTGGCGAAATCACCGATATTGTCGAAAAGGAGATGTACAGTTTCGATGACCGTAACGGTGACAGCCTGACCCTGCGACCGGAAGGCACCGCCGGTTGTGTGCGGGCAGCGGACCAACATGGTCTGCTGTACAACCAGCAACAGCGGCTCTGGTACCAGGGTCCCATGTTCAGGCATGAGCGCCCGCAGAAAGGCCGTTATCGTCAATTTCATCAATTTGGCATAGAAGCGTTTGGCATGGCGGGACCGGATATCGATGCGGAGATTATCCAGTTGGCGGCGATACTGTGGCGCGAACTGAATTTGACCGACTTTGTGTCCCTCGAGATTAATAATATTGGCAGTGCAGAGGACCGGCGGCACTACGGCCAGGCGCTGAGAAAATTCCTCGAGTCGAAATCTGGGCAGCTCGATAACGATGCGCGCAAGCGCTTGCTCAGCAATCCCATGAGAGTGCTGGACAGCAAAAATCCTGCGGTACAGGCGGCGTTAAGCGATGCACCGCTGCTTGCTGATTTCGTCAATGCCGACAGCCAGGCCCAGGTGCTGCAATTGCAGCACCTGTTACGAGCCGCCGGAATTAACTATAGGCAAAACCCACGCCTGGTGCGGGGTCTGGATTATTACAATAACTGTGTGTTTGAATGGACTACGGAGTCCCTCGGAGCCCAGGGTGCGGTATGCGGTGGCGGTCGCTATGATGGCCTGGTTGCGCAGCTAGGTGGCAAGCCGACGCTGGCAGCCGGCTTTGCAATTGGAGTCGAGCGACTGGTGCTGATGTTGGATTCCCTGCAGAAAGTACCCGATTCCGCGCGCCAGCGGATCGATGTGTACGTGCTGGTGGTTGGCAGCAATCTGGCCGAGCAGGGCCTGCAGTTGAGTCAACAAATCCGTGATCAATACCCGCATCTGGGTGTGATTTGTCATAGCGGGGGCGGTAAATACAATAATCAGTTAAAACGTGCCTTCAACAGTGGCGCCGGCTTGGCTGTGATTATGGAACGGGAAGGCGACGCCGAGACGCCGCTTGCAGAGGTGAAAATTCGTACACTAGATGATGCAGGGGTATCGACCACGGTGGCAATAGGCCGCTGTATAGAGAAAGTCGGCGAATTTCTCGGTATTTCGGCGTCATAGAGCCTGTTGGGGACATTGCACCGTGCCCTACGGCACACAAACAGGTAGAATTAGCACTTTTTCGCTGGGCCGACCGGACCCGTTGAATGAACACGGCATCCGGAACCAATCGGAATAATCCAGATCGAATCTAACTGAAGCAGAAACAGGAGTGAGTCGTGGCGTTGAACGCGGCAGAAGAAGAGACAGTAGAAGCCCTCAAGAAGTGGTGGGATGAGAACGGCAAACAGCTGGTATTGATGATCGTGGTGGTGGTTGCCGGCTATACCGGTTGGTTGCTCTGGCAAAACTCTCGACTCGCCAGCGCGGATGCGGCGTCAGACCTGTACGAGGGGATTCTGAGTATCGCAGCGGTGAGCGAGGGCGTGACCGTCAGCACAGAGGACGGTGCCCGGGTAATCGAGCTGGCCAGCGCATTGCGGGCCGAGCACAGCGACACTATCTATGCACTGTTCGCTTCTCTGTTCGATGCCCAGCAAGCGGTGGGGGTTAATGATCTGGAGTCGGCAGAGTCATCATTGCAATGGATATTGGATAATCAGCAAAGCGGGTTTTTTAAGCAGACCAATCCCGGTTTGATCCTCACGACCAAGCTGCGATTAGGTCGGGTTATCCTGGCAAGAGGTGATGCCGAGCGTGCCCTGACCCTGGTAAACAACGTCAACCCGGTCACATACGAGCCTGGGTTCGCCGAGCTCAGAGGCGATATTTATTTCGCCCTGGGTCGTATTGTCGATGCGCGGGAAGCCTATGTTGCCGCACAGCAGGCAGGTTCCAATAGCGATATCCTGCGCATGAAGCTGGATAATATCAGCGACGGAAGTTGAGTTTTCCGCAAGCAACCATTATGGAAAAAAACCCTCACATTATTCCCACGTACTCTGTTAAGTCCAGGCTCCAGAGCAGCCATCTGCGCCTGGCCGTCGCCGCCGTCTTCGCCCTGGCCCTGTCCGGCTGCAACTACCTCAACCCGCTGGACTGGTTTGCTGACGATGAGGAGATCAATCTGCCGGTGGAGCTGGGCCTATTCGACAGGGAAGTAGAAATGAACCGGCAATGGCGCATCAGTGTGGGCAACGGCCAGGGTGACAACTATACAAAAATTACGCCGATTATCGACAGCGGCGTGATCTATGCTGCAAGTGAAAACGGCATCGTGCTGGCAGTTGAGCTATCCACTGGTAACGTATTGTGGCGTCAACGTATAGCGTCTACCATCACTGGTGGTGTTGGCGCGGGTGATGGATTGGTCATGATTGGTACCGAGGACGCCGAAGTAGTCGCGCTGGACCAGGGTAACGGCGAGATCTTGTGGACCGGTGCGGTTTCCAGTGAAGTGCTTTCGGCACCACAAACCAATGGTGATATCGCCGTCGCCCAGACAGTGGACGGCAAACTGGTGGCGCTGGAAGCGTCCGATGGCAGTCAGCGCTGGACCTATGAAACCACCTTGCCGGCACTCACCCTGCGCGGGACCAGTCAGCCAGTCATCACGCCTTCAGGGTCAGTTATCGCAGGATTCAGCAACGGCACGCTGATTTCGGTGGCCGCAGAAGATGGTGTCCTGTTCTGGGAAGAACGGGTGGCGATACCCGAGGGTCGTTACGATATCGATCGTGTGATCGATGTGGATGGCAATTTATTGCTCGATGGTAATCGAATTCTTGCCGCCAGCTACCAAGGCAATCTGATGGCCTTTGAAATCACCTCCGGTCGCATCGTATGGGGTATCCAGGCATCGAGCTACCACGGCATGGAGCAGGGCTTCGGCAATATTTACTACAGTGATGATGAGAGCCGCGTCATTGCTATCAGAGACAATAGCGAAGACGTGGTTTGGGAAAACAACGATCTTCATTTCCGGTCGATTACGGCGCCGACTGTGATTGGCAATTATATTGCCGTGGCTGATTTCGAAGGCTACATCCATCTTATTTCCCAGGTTGATGGTCGCCTGGTTGGTCGCTTTCAGGTCGATGGTGATGGTGTCCGCGCAAATTTGCTGGCGAATAACGGCACGCTTTATGTATTCAGTAATGACGGCAGTCTCGCGGCCCTCAGTTTGCAATGATAATCTCACCAGGTTTGTACCATGCGGCCAGTTATCGCCATCGTTGGTCGCCCCAACGTCGGTAAATCAACACTATTCAATCGTCTCACCCGGAGTCGCGATGCCATCGTGGCAAATGTTCCGGGGCTGACCCGTGACCGTCAATACGGTGATGGACAGTTGGGCCAGCAGCATTTCATCGCCATCGACACCGGCGGAATCACCGGCTATGAAGATGGCATAGATCACGAGATGGCGTCGCAGTCGCTACAGGCTATCGAAGAAGCCGATATTTGCCTGTTTCTTGTCGATGCCAAGGACGGGCTCACACCAGACGACAACAAAATTGCCGACTATCTGCGCAAAAACAATAAAAACAGCTATATGCTGGTAAACAAGATCGATGGCCTGGACCCGGACCAGGCGATGGCAGATTTTTACAGCCTGGGCATGGCAGATCTGTTCCCGATTACGGCAACACAGGGTCGTGGCGTAAGCAATATGCTGGCACGGGTGTTGAAGGATTTTTCTGACGAGGATGAGACCAGCACCGAAGCAGTCGCAGCGAAGGGCATTAAAATTGCTATCGCCGGCAGGCCCAACGTGGGCAAGTCCACCCTGGTTAATCGTATGCTCGGTGAGGATCGGGTCGTGGTCTTCGATCAGCCGGGTACGACACGTGATAGTGTTTATATTCCCTTCGAGCGTCGAGGCGTACCCTATACCCTGATCGACACTGCGGGTATCAGAAGGCGCGGCAAGACCAAAGAGACCGTGGAGAAATTTTCAGTAGTTAAGGCCCTGCAGGCAATACAGGATGCCAATGTGGTAGTACTGATCGTAGACGCCCGCACCGGTATCGTGGAGCAGGATCTACACCTGTTGGGTTATGTCATCGAGACCGGCCGCGCCCTGGTGATCGCACTGAATAAATGGGACGGTATGGAGAGCGCAGACAAGGATCATATTAAAACGGAGATCAGGCGGCGCTTTATCTTCGTCGACTTCGCCAAGCTTCATTTCATTTCCGCGAAGTATGGCACCGGCGTGGGGGATTTGTATAAATCTATACACAAGGCTTATGACTCCGCTAACAAGAAACTTGCCACCAATAAACTCACACAAATATTGCAGGATGCGGTGGTGGACCATGCGCCGCCGATGGCCGGCGGTCGTCGTATCAAACTGCGCTATGCTCATAGCGGGGGGCATAACCCGCCGATCATCGTCATTCATGGAAAACAGACTGAGAAACTACCCGGACATTATAGTCGTTATCTGGAAAAAACATTCCGTAAAAGGTTGAAACTGGAAGGCACGCCGATAAAAATCCTACTACGATCCGATGACAATCCCTTCGTCAAGGCTGAGGAAAATCTTAACCAACAACAAGTTGCGCGCAAGCGAAGAATTCTAAAGAATCGAAAACTAGGGCGCCTCTAAATAATAAGCTATTTTTTGTTAAGCAGAAAAAATATGGCGGCAAGAATATGGCAGTAACACTGGAAGATATCTCCCGGGCGGCCGCCCGTCTACAGGGCGTGGCGATAAAAACGCCACTGTTGCAATCGAATGTTCTTAACCAGCGTCTGGGGGCGGAAGTATTTCTCAAGCCTGAGTGTCTTCAACACATAGGCGCATTCAAATTTCGCGGTGCCTATAATCGCATCTGCCAACTAAGCGATACGGAAAAAGCCTTCGGCGTGGTTGCCTATTCGTCTGGCAACCATGCCCAGGGTGTCGCCTATGCGGCAAAACTGTTGGGACTGCGCGCGACTATCGTGATGCCAACAGATGCACCGGCGATTAAGCAAGAAGGCACGGAAAAACTGGGAGCAACCATACGGTTTTACGACCGCCATAGCGAATCTCGGGAAGACATTGCCGCGGAAATTGCGGAGAGTACCGGGGCGATATTAATTCCGGCTTTCGACGACGTGGATATTATCGCCGGTCAGGGCACGGCGGGTCTGGAGCTCATGCAGCAGCTCGCGGACAATGACAGGGTGCCGGATAGCGTATTCAGCCCCTGCGGCGGTGGCGGTCTGTTGGCGGGCGTGTCTACAGCCGTTAAGGCGCTGCATCCTCCGACCCGGGTCTACGGGGTTGAGCCAGAATATTTTGACGACCACCGACGCTCGAAATTGGCCGGGGAGCGCGTCAGCATAGATGTCAACCGCCCAACTCTGTGCGATGCGCTGTTGGCGCCGACGCCGGGGGAAATAACCTGGTCCATCAATAGCGAGATGGTGGATGATTATCTCGTGGTGAGCGAAGATGACATAGCCTATGCCGTGAGCTATGCCTTTCGCTATCTGAAGCTGGTGGTGGAGCCGGGCGGGGCAGCAGCGCTGGCGGCATTGTTAGGCAACAAGCTGGAAGTTGCCGGTGAAACCGTGGGCCTGGTCTTGTCCGGTGGTAATATGGATCCCCAGACCTTACAGCATTGTCTGCAGCAGTATCCGTCTGTGTAAGTCTTTAATTCAGTATACCGTGCCAGAGCCTGGTTCGGAGCAGAAGGGCATTTTACGAAATCGGAGAATAAATAGGAATGGGGGACACATCGCTGGCTGACACGGTTTATTACCAGGACCTCGGTCATGGGATTAGCTGCATCGATACCATGCTGCAGCGTCGGGGCCTGGCTGCCTGCTATCTTCTGGAACATGGGGGAATGGCAGGCTTTATCGATACCGGCACTAATAATTCGGTGCCGATACTATGTGAAGTTTTGCGGCGCAAGGGCATAGCGCCCACTGCTGTCGCCTATATCATGCCAACCCATGTCCATCTCGATCATGCCGGTGGCGCCGGCGGCCTGATGCAGCAATTTCCCAATGCGACATTGATCATCCATCCCCGCGGTGCTCGCCATATGATAGCCCCGGCAAAACTGGAAGCTGGCTCGCTCGAAGTCTATGGTGAAGAAGAATTCGGCAAGTTGTTTGGGCGGCTCACGGCTGTCGATGCCGGCCGTATACAGATAGCGGAGGATGGTTTCGAGCTGGATTTTAATGGCAGAAGGCTGGTCTTCCTGGATACCCCGGGCCACGCGCGACATCATTACGTGGTCTACGACGAATTGAGTCGAGGCTTGTTCACCGGCGATACTTTCGGCGCCAGTTATCCCGAATTAAACTGCGGCCGGTCACGGTTTATTTTTCCGCCCACCACGCCTATACAATTCGATCCGTTGGCCTGGCAATCCAGCCTCGATCGTTTGATGACGCTGGACCCGCAGCGAGTATTTGTTACTCACTTCGGCATGCATGAAGATGTACCGGCGATGAAAACCCTATTGCGACAGTCCATTCAGGATCACGCCGATACCGCCGAAGATCTTGCCCAGGAACCGGATCGATGTGACCGCATCGCCCAGTCGCTACTGCAGGCAAGTATCGATTACTTGCTGGACGCGCAATGCGGCATCGATGTAGACACTATCCGTGCACTCATCGGCCGCGATATGGAGCTCAATGCCCAGGGCCTGGATCACTGGTTGAGTACGCTGCAGGCTCATAGCGTCGGCCCTTAAGCGAGGCTACACCGGGCCCTGCCCGGGTGACTCATAGTTGAAAACATCGCTAAAAAATACGCCATACAGGAACAGGGCGAAGGAGATAAATATTGCCGGTAGCAAAGCGTTCAGGGTACCAAACATATCTATCATCCAGCCCAGCATAAGCGCCCCAATGGGTGCGCTGCCTATCAAACCAAGGCTGTAAACAGAGAGAATCCTGGCGCGGTATTGCTCTGACGCCGATTCCTGCACGATGCTGCGAGCGAGCGTCGTGGTGACGCCCATATTCAATCCCCAGGCGATGCTGGCGATCACCATGAGCCAGAATTCGGGCCGCAGCCACATCAGACCGAGAATAAGCATCCGGGATAATTGCATGATGAGAAATACCTTGCCGGGACGAGTCAGTGGCAGCATTCGAAACATTAAAAAGTTGGAAGCGGCGGCGCTACCATAAAAAATAATCATCATCATGGACAGCAGCAGGGCGTCGCCGTCGTACATCCGTTTGATAATGAAAGGGAACACCGTCGCGAAGGCGCCGGCATTGAAAATGCTGGAGACAAAGTTAATCGTCAGCACCTGAAAGATGACTTTGTGCCGATAGACCGCATGCAGGCCATCCAGGATAATTTTCCAGGTGGGCTGTCTCGACGCCGGCAGCTCGGGCGGCCGCGGTTTAAGTCGACGTACGGCAACGGCGCCGAGACCGACACAGATCGCCTGAAAAGTCAGTACCGGTACGAGCCCCAGCTCATCCATGGTACCGGCGACACTGAGGCCGAGCATCTGAACCAGAAATCCTATAGCCGTGGTCGCCGACACCGCTTTCTGAATGTCTTGTCCGGCGACGCGGCTGAGAATGGCCTGCTGGGCGGGGCTGGAGTAGGAAATGACTACGCTCATTCCCAGAGCCCAGATAATCACCGGCCAGATGTTGAGCTGGTTTACATTGATGATGGCGATGAGCAACAGCGGCATTATTGGCGCAATTGAGTAGACCTGGATCAACAGCGCCCTGGGATCGCGACCATCGGCGCTGGCGCCGCCCAACAACATCAGAAAAATTCCCGGTATGCCCGCCAGGGCTTGTATCATCCCTACCTGGGTGGCTGGCAATTCCAGAATGCCAATCAGAATCCAGCTCAGCAGTAACTGCTGCATGGCGAAGGCGACGCCGGAGAAAGCAGTGGAGCCGAGGTAAATGCGAAACCCGGGGTTTCTCCAGATGTTATCCGCTGCGATCATGAGCTGCTGCCCGGCAGCATTCCGGAGGCGCCCGGGATTGGCCTCGATTAGCGCCTGCCAATGGGTTCAGATAGATTGCTGAGGTTCCTCAGTCACCACTAGCTGGCCTGGTCTTCTGCTGAGCACGTTTGGCAAGCCAGGCATCCACGCTGAATGGACCGGCACCCGCCGCAAGGATAACCATGAACGCCACGAAATACATGCCTGCCAGCTCGCCCCCATTCAGGGTCGGAAACCAGGCAAGATGAGCGATCAAATACGCAATGGTCATTTGTAACATCGTCACCAAGGCCGCCAGACGAGTACGGAAACCGACAAAAATCATCAGGCCCACAAAAAACTCGATAAGCCCGGCGATAAACAAGGCATTGATGCCGCCGGGTAAGGGAAAGGAGATTACTTCACCAATATTTATGCTGGTCATGCCACCGCCGGTAAACGGTTGTGGATTCTCGCCAAAGAGCTTGGGATAGCCATGGGTCATAAACATGGAAGCCGTGAGTAGTCGAAAAATCGTCCAGCTATAAACCTGGAATTTTTCTTCATATCTGCCGAGTAGTGAATTTAGCTTGGTTAGCATGCCGTTAGTTCCTCCGTATTGGGTTGTTATGTGGCTCTCTTGGCCAGTCCAATTAGTCGCTAAACATTAGCATTATAATAGACAAACTGTTGTATTTTATTATATCCAAATATTTTGATGGTTGAGAGAGCTCGCGTGAAGAGGAAATTACTAATTATGAAAATCGGCTCGCCGGCTTTCGTCACTGCTCTGGCGCCATGGAAGGTCTGGATGCCGGATGCACTATTACAAAAAGTACGGCCAACGCCCGAGTCAGCAAGTTTGTTGAGCTGACTTCTTAGTAACGGTGTCGGCAGGCTACGCGGACTTCACGAGCACCAAGAACTCCCATCGGTCGGGACTGGCGAGCAGATCCGAGCGGATCAGGATTCTGCAGATTCCTCGGCCACCACTTGCATGATTCTTTCCCTGGTCGGTCGCGCCAGCTGGCGGCCATTGATGAACACCGCTGGGGTGGCGCGAACTCCGGAGGCATTGCCACTGCGCTGGTCGTTACGGACCTTCTGGATGACCTCGTCGGATTCGATGTCGGCCCAAAGTTGGTCGAGATCCAGGTCTAACTCCAGCGCATAACTGTCAAATTCCGCTTCTGCATCGGTTAATCCGGACCAGATGGCCTGGGTAGCGAACAGGTAATCGTGCATCTCCCAAAAGCGGTTTTGTTTACCCGCCGCTTCTGCATAGAGCGAGGCAGTCCAGGAGTGGGGATGGGGCGCAGTCATGGGAAAATGCCGAAATACCAGGTGAGCCCGGTCCCGAATACTCGGCCAGAGGCGGGTCATGGTGTCATGCTCGGTGGCACAGGCCGGGCATTGGAAATCGGCGTAGACGGTGATGCTAACAGGTGTCCCCGCGCTACCGCGGACATGGTCGCTGGCCACGATTTCGACGGTGGAATAGGTAGGGCCCTGGCTGAACAATGTATACAGCACGAATAGCAACAGTACTGGCGCGACCACGAAACTGCCCACCTTGGCCATGAGTTTCCGGGTGTGCTCTCGCTGTTTGGCTACCTGCTGCTTCTTTTGTTTTATCTGGCGTTGCTGATCTCGTTTATCCATTTGAAGTCGGACACCTGAATAAAATGTATTGGAAGATGCCAGTGCTAGGCCGGCATCGAAACCTGGATTACAGGGCTATGTACTATAACCAGAAATGTCGATGAGGCAAAGCCACCACCGTCATCAGGTCATCTCAGATTAATGTCACCGATGGCGTTGGCTTAGACAGAACCAGCGAGGCAGGGCTTGATAGCGGCGCTGACCTTAGCTAAAAGAACGGCCTTAATACCATAAAACGAGAGCGTAGCCGACTTTGCAACCAATGTGTATAGCCTGATCCTGATGCATGCCGATCCAGCCTTCACACTTGGCAAAATCCGTAATCCAGTGTAGGAAGATCTCCAGGAGCGCCAGCCACAGGTTGTGGGTAATCAGTAAGACGATACCACCGTGCATGATGGCGTGTGCGGTGAGCCAGTAATACCAAAGCGGGAACAGGCTCGCCTCATTATCGTGAATCTTGTCATTGCGATTCTTGCCATAACCCATGGCATCGGGCTGCAACACAAAGTCAGCCAGTGCATGGCCAAAACCAGCAAGAAAAGGGTTTCAATAAATGGCATGTCCGGGTCCCCAGCTAAGTTCGATCTTCCCTGTCAGATTTAGCGAAGCACTGCGAATATTTTCCGGGCCTGTTTCTGCAGGGGGAATAACAACACGAATTACGCTACTCCACAATGATAGGCATTAAACAGGCCAGGAGAACGCTTGCCGATACGAAGTTGCTAGAGAGATCACACTTATGCTGAACTTTATCCAAAGATTTGACCGAATTTGGCGAAATCCAGATATAAGCCATTGAAAAATACTACAGAAAGTAAAATAAACCTACACTTTGAAAATGTGGAATTGAGTCGAAATTGGGCTGCATTTGACCAAATTTGACACAATATACATCTACTAAACTAGCCGCCAAGGGTTCTTATCTTCCGCCGTCATTTTTGGAACACCGGTGCTTGCCGCGGGTAGAGCCCATCATTAAAGCTTCGCCGACGCTGGCAACATCCAGGCAATGCCGGTACATCAGGCCATAACTATGAGTTTGTGCTAGGCCCTCGCCCGAAGACTCGAAGCTGGCGCCACCATCTTCGGTGCGGTTCACCACCTGTTCATTCTGTCAAAAACAGAGCAGGATCGACTCGCGTATTATTGAGATTCACACTCCAGTGCAGGTGAGGCCCGGTTACTCTTCCGGTTTGCCCGACCCGACCGATCTGATCGCCAGTACGGATAACGGTGCCGGGCTCGACATCGATCGTGTTCATATGGCAGTAGAGGCTGATCAAGCCATGGCCATGGTCCATGATGATGGTGTTGCCGTTGAAGAAATAGTTACCGGTGGTGAGAATAATACCCGGCGCAGGCGCGAAGATAGGCGTGCCTTCATCGGCCGCGATATCCATGCCAGAGTGGGGGTTGCGTGGCTGCTGGTTAAAAAAGCGTTTAAGGCCGAACGAACTGCTGCGGATACCAGCCACCGGCGCTCGCATGCTGAACACGGGTGTCAGAGAATCGTTCCAACTGGAAAATGCCCTGGTCATCTCGGCACTCTCACGATTTATTCGTACCATATCTTCAGCGTTAGGATTTACCTGACGAGTATTGGTAATAGTAAGATGTTGTTCAGCATACTCCTTTAATTGGATAGAGAACTGCAGTGACTCGTCGTGACCATCGGCGTAACTGAGATCAAATTGTTGAGAGCCGATCTTCGCATTCAAGGGAATGCCGATGATGGCATATTGCTCACCATTGTAATTCGCGAGGGCAATGCGGTGGTCCTTAAAGCGGCCGGACAGCGCCTCTGCGTTGGTGGGAATGACGGCGATGCCGCCTGGTACCAGGGAAGATTTTGGCAGCGTCGTAACCGCAACATCTGCCAGTGTGTGAGCGGAATTGACGAGCAATAAGAGGCTCAGACAAGTTAGAGTAAGATGACCTACAGCTACTTTCTGCTTAAACATAAGCCTGTGTATGCTCTTACTTCTCATCATTTGCGACCGACTCCACCACGGAAATTATCTTTCCCCGATTCAATCTAGATAGAATTGTGCTGCCTATCTTAACATCGTCGCTGCGGCGGATTACTTTCGCGGAATCGTCATAGGTGATGCTGTATCCCCGGCCCAGTGTGCCGAGGGGGCTAACCGTGTTGAGACTACGACTCAATTCCCCCAGTTTTGCATCACCAGTTTTGATGCGAGTAGTCGCCGCTTGCCTCAGGCTCTTGATTACATTGTCCATCTGAATTTTCAGTTGCTGCAGGCGCTGCGCCGGTGAGTGTGCTAACAGCGATCTGGCAAGTTCGTTGATATTGCTGGTTTGTCGGCTGAAGCTGTGACTTATAGCCAGCCGCAGACGGTTTTCGAGTCTATCCAGATTCTGTGCCTGCTCCTGCAGGCGACGGTCCGGATGTTTTAACTGTTTTGTCAACCATGCCAGCACTTGCTGCGCCTGCCGTAGGGTCTGTCCGATGGCACTGCGAAACTGTAACTGATAGGCCTGCAGTAACTGAAAATAATCTTCCTGGTCCGGGCTCATCAGCTCGGCGGCGGAAGAAGGGGTCGGCGCCCGCAGATCGGCGACGAAATCGGCGATGGTGAAATCGATCTCGTGGCCAACGGCGCTGGTTACCGGCAATTCGCTGGCATAAATTGCCCGCGCAACCCGTTCCTCGTTGAATGCCTGCAGATCTTCCAGGGAACCGCCGCCGCGACTGACGATGAGTGCCTGCAGATCGAGTTTATGCCGATGTCGGTTAGCGGATTCGATGGCGCTGACGATTTGTCCTACGGCATCGCTACCCTGCACGGCTACGGGAAACAGGGTAATGCGGGTGGCAGGGAAACGTCGCCGGAACACACTGAGGATATCTTGTAGCGCCGCGCCGGCGGGTGAAGTCACGACGCCGATGTGGTCATAGCGGGAGCGCACTTCCTGTTTCTTTTCCTGATCGAACAGGCCCTCGTTCTGTAGCCTGGCTTTCAATTCTTCAAATGCTCGCCGCAGGGCGCCATCGCCAGCTTCCTCCATGGAGTTGGCAATCAACTGGTAGTCGCCGCGGCCTTCATAAATGCTCAGGCGTCCCCTGACTATGATCTGATTGCCGTTTGCCGGTTTGAAGCGAACGCTCCTATTGTTAGCGCGGAACATGGCGCAGCGGATCTGGGCAGACTTGTCTTTTAGTGTCAGGTACCAATGGCCGGAAGACGGCATCGCCAGGTTGGAAATTTCGCCCTCGACGATGACCGCCGGGAAATTGGACTCTAGTATCGAGCGCGCCATTCGATTGAGGCTGCTGACCGTCAGGATATTTGCGGGCGCATCGGGATCGATGGTGGAGGCTGGAAATTCGCTCTGTTGCATGTCAGTAGTCTAACCCAGAGCCGCTAAAAACTGAAAATGTGACTTAGTATCATCCGAGATAGGCGACCAGCCCAGCGGTGACTAGACCGCCGGGAGCTTCTAAGGGCTCATTTTATTGCTTTCGGAAGTTACGGACTAGCGACAAGATTATCGATCTTGCTGAAGCTATCTGAATTGCGTACTGTGCCGTCCAGATCGTAGGCAGTCAGTTCGATGCGCTTCCCCACTGGACTGAATGGGAAGATCAGCTTGACGAAGGCGGTGGTGGCGCCGCTGGTAATCAGACCTGCAGTAATCACGAAGTTTTTGGACATGCCGATTGCACTCCACTCGCAGGCACCGTCCTCCGGAAGACTCCAGCTGGAAGGCGTCGTCGCCATACTTGTGCGGCGCATCGATGCCCCCGCAGAGTCAATTCGCATTTGCTATTGCCGTCGGCATAGCCAGCAGATAAATAAATGCCATCCGCTACCGATTCGGCTTGGCTCAGAGGAGCAAACATCAGGGTACAGGAAGCCGCAACTCCCATAAGTAGTTTTAACTTGTTCATAGCAAACCCTAAGACTGTTCGGTTTCAAGTATGGGATGGTGATAAGAGCGCGCAGGGATAAGAGCTTGACCTAAATCAATTTTATCGTGTGTAGAGGCTTTGAAGTTCAGGCGGGATCATTGCCTGGTTGCCGGCGATGTGCCCAATCGGAGAGGCAAATTTGAACAGTGTTACTGCGATAGGTAGAACGATCCCGGATATTTTACTGGGAATGCCAAGTTTCTCGGTTGCGGCTATCGTTGCCGGCAAGGTGGCGAGAGAAGAACGGGTGCTGAATCCAATTACCTGAACCGGTGCCACGGTGCGGGCAAACTGTAACAGCGGCAGTATTCCAACGACGGTTGTCAAAGCATAGAGCAGCAGGGTCATGCCAACGATGAGGCCGCAGGCGATCACGATAAATGAGCCCAGCGCAGTGATCGTAGCCACGCCCAGGGTGGCGCCCGTAATAAATAGACAAGGCCAGCTTTTTTTGCTTAGCTGGGGCAATACTACCTCGATTCTCGCCAGAAAATCCTACCGGGTACGGCGAGATCTCAATGTAATGCCAGGAAATAATGATGAGAACAAGCCTGGTCAATCGGCTCCTGCTCGCGGCTTTAGTCTATAACCTTGGATTTGCCGACCAACTGCTCGTCGCCCAGCAAGGCGCGCCCAATGGTGAATGGCCGAGTTACGGCGGTGACCTGGGCCACACTCGCTATTCGGCGTTGTCGCAGATCAATGCGCAGAATTTCTCGGAGTTGGAACTTGCCTGGAGTTTCAAGACCGACAATCTCGGTCCGAGGCCGGAGTACCGCTACCAGGCCACTCCACTGGTCATCGATGGTGTCATGTACACAACCGGGGGTTCCCGGCGCGCCGTGGTGGCGCTGGATGCCCGCACCGGCGAGATGCTGTGGATGTATAGTCTCGACGAGGGGGAGCGTGGCGGGGCGGCGCCCAGGCAATTATCCGGCAGGGGCCTGGCATTCTGGCAGGAGGGCGAGGACAAGCGGGTATTATTTGTGACACCTGGCTACCGCCTGATAGCACTGGATGCAGACAACGGTCGACCGGTGCCGGAATTCGGTGATAATGGTATCGTCGATCTGAAACAGAATGCCGATCAGCAGATCGACCTGGTGACCGGTGAGATAGGCCTGCACGCGACACCCATCGTCGCCAAGGATGTGGTGATCGTCGGCGCCGCTCATCGTACCGGCGGCAATCCCCGTAGCCGAGAAAATGTAAAGGGCTTCGTCAGGGGCTTCGACGTTCTCAGTGGTGAGCGGCTGTGGATTTTCCATACCATCCCCTTGCCCGGGGAGTATGGCTATGAATCATGGTTAGACGGGTCGGCAAAATATACCGGCAACACTGGCGTGTGGGCACAAATTTCAGTAGATGAGGAATTGGAGACAGTATATTTGCCGGTGGAGGAATCCACCGGCGATTATTACGGCGCCTATAGGCCCGGCGACAATCTGTTTGGTGAAACACTGCTGGCGGTGGATCTCCGCAGCGGCGAGCGTAAGTGGCACTACCAACTGGTGCACCACGGTATCTGGGATCACGACATCCCCGCCGCGCCCATACTTTTGGATATCAATGTCGACGGCCGCCAGATCAAGGCCGTGGCCCAGCCGACGAAGCAGGCGTTCCTGTATGTGTTCGACAGGATCACCGGCGAGCCGGTGTGGCCAATCGAGGAGCGCGCCGTGGAGGCGGGGGACGTGCCGGGTGAGTGGTACTCTCCCACCCAGCCCTTTCCCACTAAACCGCCAGCCTATGATCGGCAGGGAGTGACCGAAGACGATTTGATCGATTTCAGCCCCGAACTGCGGCAGCAGGCGCTGGAAGTAGCAAGCTGGTACAAGCTGGGACCCATTTTTACACCGCCGGTGGTCAGCAATATCGACGGGCCATTGGGCATCTTGATGGCACCGGCAACCGGCGGTGGCACGAACTGGCCCGGCGGCTCCTTCGATCCAGAAACTAATATTCTATACGTCTCGTCCAGTAGCTCGGTTGTCGGCCTGGCCGTCGTGCCACCCTATCCCGGCCAATCGGATATGGCTTATATCCAGGGTAACGCCGCCACCGGCCCACGCACGTCCGGCGGTGCCGGCTCCTCGGCCGGAGGTGGTCGCACCGAATTTCAAGCCGCTGCCCGAGAACCACAGGTTTCAAGCCGGGGCAGGCCGCCGATTGGTTTGCTGGTACAGCGCCTGCCGTTGTTAAAACCACCCTATGGTGTGATCGCAGCGATCGATATGAACAAGGGCGAGTTGCTGTGGAAGATTCCCCATGGCGAGACCCCGGATAACGTGCGCAATCATCCCCTGCTGCAGAATCTTGATATCCCCAGAACCGGTCAGAGTGGCTCGGTGGGCACGCTGGTGACCAGCACCCTGTTGATTGCAGGCGAACCGCAGCTGACAACGGACAGCTCGGGCGTGCGCGGCGCCTGGCTGCGCGCCTATGACAAGGCAACTGGCGCTGAGGTTGGCGCAGTACATCTACCGGCACCGCAAACTGGCTCGCCCATGACCTATATGCTCGATGATGAACAGTATCTGGTACTGGCGGTCAGCGGCGGCGGCTATTCCGGCGAACTCCGCGCCTATAAATTGCCCTGATCGGAGAGTCCGGTGTCTCTATATCAGCACTCATACGAAAATTTCCAGGAGCACAAATGTTCAAGCAGATTCTTTCCCTATTTTTCCTGCTAGCACTGCACTCGCTGGCTCTGGCAGATTCGGTGCCCGGAGTGGCGGGGCCCATAGAAATAACGACGCTGCTTCATGCCGGTGTGCAATTGGAGTACCGGGGCACGGTAGTCCAGGTAGACCCATGGGATCGCCTGGGATTACCGGGTGCGAAACCGGCCGACCTGATTCTGATTAGTGATGATCCCGGTCATCATCTCGATGTGGGTGCTATCGAGAGGCTGCGCAAGCCAGGAGCGAGTGTAGTCTTGACCGCAGCCGGAAAGCAGAAGTGGCCCGATGGCATTGTAGTCGCGAATGGTGAAACTGTGAGGGTGGCAGGTGTCACAGTTGAGTCGATCGCAGCCTACGATATTATCCAGGGCAATCCTTCTCACCCAAAGGGTGATGCAAATGGCTACGTGGTCAGCCTTGGTGGCAAGAAATTTTTCTTTGCCGGCGTCACCGAGTGTGTCGATGAAGTGAAGGCATTACAGGGAATAGATGTTGCCTTCATGCCCATGAATATTCCCCTGGCCCGGATGACGCCGACTGCTGCCGCCACCTGTACGCGCGGTTTGAATCCCGCCGTGGTGTATGTGTATCACTACGACCAGGACTATGCGCGCCGTGCCCAGCAGCCCGATTACATCGGTTCCGGCAGCCTGCCGGATGGGCTGACAGTAGCCGAATCCCTGGACCAATTTGCGGAGGCGTTGGATGGATCAGGAATCGAATTCAGAATTGGAGAATTTTATCCACCACTCGACTAAGTCGAGCAGAGCATAACTAATTGCGGCTGATGTACGAGAGTATTACATCGTTGCCTATTCTGTCGATTATTTCACCGTCAGATAGGAAGTAGCTAATTGAGCCGTCATCGTTGGCCCAGTGTCGGATATTGGCCTTGACAAGTTCAGCGAGTAATTCTTCCCTAATTTCAGTGTTACGAATTTTGAACTCGCCTATGTGCCCGACGCTTTCATTAATGGTTGTCTCGGAAATCGCCTCCTTATGGTTGGCATCACAGCCAACTGAGAGGACAAAGAGAATTAATAATTGCAGAAATTTCATAGGATTAGTGTTTAATACGCTTTCTCCAGCTTATCTATAAACCTCTGAGCATGTGAAAGACAGATTAAGCCCTAATTCGTTACTAGTCGACGGGGACGAGCCTGACAATTCGACCGCCGGCGCTATGTTCCAGTAGCAAATAGATATCGCCGTCAGGACCCTGCTCGATATCACGAATTCGGCCAAGCCCTGCAACCAGTGTCTCGCGCCGGACCAGGCGATTGTTCTCGATGTCTATGCGAAAAAGGCTGCGTGCCTTCAGGGAGCCGACCAGAAAATCCCCCTTCCATTCGGGAAACTGTTCGCTGCTGGAAATGATAAAACTGGATACGGCGGGAGAGGGTGTCAAATCCACTACCGGCTGCTCGATATCGGATAACTCAAAGGCGATACCCAGGTCCTTGCCATACTCAACCGGCGTGCCATCGTAATCCATGCCCAAAGAATACAGGGGCCAGCCATAGTTGTGCCCGGGCAGCAGCCGGTTCACCTCGTCGCCGCCACGGGGCCCGTGTTCGGTACCCCACAATTCACCGTTTTCAAGGTCGAACTCCAGGCCCTGGGGACTGCGATGGCCATAGGTATAGATGCTGCGATAGACATCATCGCGATGTGCGAAGGGGTTATCCTGGGGAATACCGCCATCGTCGTTGACACGATGAATCTTGCCCCAGGGCGTGGACAGATCCTGAACGCCGCGGTGATTGCGCTGTTGTACTTTTAGACCCACACTGAAAAAGACATGGCCGGCATTATCGAAGGCGACCCGGCCACCGGCGGCCACATCGCTCGATGCGCTATAGTGTTCGATATTCGCTTCCCAGATGGTTTCCTGCCCAACCCATTCACCGGCTTCAATTTTTCCCCGCACCAGCTTGTTCATGGAAACCGGTGAGTCCCGTTCCCGGCTAATGGCATTACAATCATCGCAGCGGTCACCGAAGTACAGATAGATCCAGCCGTTCTCGGCATAGTTGGGATGCAACACGATATCGAACAGCCAGCCCATGCCTCTCTCTATATCCAGGCGCGTATCGAGGCGATAAATATCGTCATAGGCCCGGGGTGTCCCTGCTATCAGTTTCGACTGCTCACCACCGCCACTGATGATGCTGACACCTTGTGTTTTTTCGGTCAGCAACAGGCGCCCATCGGGCAGAGGCTCGATCGAGAATGGCAGTGGATTGAGGTTACTGGCTACCGTTTCCAGGCGGAAATTATGTAGCTCTGTCTCGATCGTGCCAGGGGGGATCGTCAGCGGCATTTCGAAATTTGAGGTCTCGTAGTTAACGTCGGCGCGGGTCTCGAGGATGAACAGGGCAATGTTACGGATTTGCGCGTTGCTAAACGTATCTTGCCAGGTGGGCATACCCGAGTCCGCGTAGCCATTGCCGATGCTGGCGGTAATCTCTGCCATGGAGTCTCCATGGCGCAGTTCTCCACGTAGCGGCGTGCCCTGGGGCGCCCCTTCCAGGTTTTCACCATGACACACGGCGCAGTTCTCCTGAAACAGCGCAATCGAATCGGTGACGCCAGAGTATGCCTGGGCTTGCGCGAAGGCGTCGGGCGCCACGATCAGAGTCGTTGTAAATACGATCAGAAAGAATTTTGAATACTGGCTCAGATTGTTCATTGCTATTTCCTGCTCGCGTTTTATTCTTCTGATCAATTTATAACAAATTTCTCGATGTGCAATTGCCGGCCTGACCCTATTGCCTTCCCGACTGTCAGCGGACCAACTCCAATGAATCCAGGAACTCGATCAGGAGTCGATTAGTGTCTTCTGGAGCCTGTTGCTGGTTTCGATGTCCTACGCCGGCTTGCAGTATTACACCCCTAAGATCGTCAAACCGGGGCCTGGCTCGGGCCTCGAGCTGATCCCGCGTCGCACCTCTGTTTACTATGTCCAGCTCACCGGCAATAAACAGAGCCGGTTGAATAATTCTTGCGCCCGCGAGTTGAGTCGTAAGCTCCCAGTTCAGTGTGCCGTTGCGGTAGTAGTTGATGCCGCCTCTAAAACCGACGTTTTTAAATTCGCTGAGGTAGTAATCGAGGTCTTCCTCACTCAGCCAATGCGGCAATCGAATGGGCTCACCGAGTCGTTTAAGCCAACCGCCCGCGCCGGCTCTTGGATCGGTAATTTCAGGTGGTTCAGTCGGGGTACCCGGTGATCTCGAAGTATAGAGTCGAGCGATGAGGGCTCGTGGGTCGGCATCGAATTCGGCTTCGGCTACTCCCGGTTGCTGAAAATAACGGGTATAGAAAAAGTCATCATCTGGATCTTGGCGCAGCGTGCGGACGGGTCTGGTCTCGGAACGTCCTTCATAGATGACGCTCAGACCGACAACGGCCCTAAAAAGATCTGGATAGAGCAATGCACTCTGCCAAGCAATCGGTGCGCCCCAGTCGTGACCTACAACTACGGCACTGTTTTCGCCAAGTGCTGATACTATGCCAGCGACGTCGGCCGTCAGTTCCATAATATTGTAGTCTTCGATATTTTCAGGGATGGTAGAGCCGCCGTACCCACGCATATCTGGCGCAACGGCGTGATAACCAGCATCGGCGAGCGCCTGCAACTGATGACGCCACGAATACCAGGATTCGGGCCAACCGTGAACAAGAATTACTAGGGGGCCTACGCCGGCTTCGACCAGCCGTAGTCTGATGCCGTTGGAATCCACATAAGTAACCTCGCCGCCGAAATTCGCGGCCAGTTCTTCGGTTCTGTCAGTATTCGTTGACACGGTTACCTGTTCAACATCGTTGCTGCTATTGCGCTGCAGTTGCATCCCCGCGAAGGCTAACGCCGCAATCAGACCGAAAACGCCAATGGCTGCAGCTCTAGGTGGAATATTGGCTTTATTCATCTGTCACTACCAGGGTATTTTCACAATCTGCTTTCAAGTACAGGTATTGAATGAATTTGCCAGTGTCTACTTTCGGCCAAAACCAGACTCTAAAAGTAACGCATCTTGTACTCTGTCCTCAATAATTCAAACTGTACTCGAGTCAAATGAGGGCATTTGAGCCTAATCCAGAGCGAACACCCAAAGTGCTGCTTCCCCAGGATTCGTATCCGTATAGCCGGTAAATCTATTCATCAGGCCGAGCCAGATTCCCGTGTGCAGGTTAAGCTGCCCGGCTACTACGGCGATGTATTGCTTGCCGTCGACGCCGTAACTGATTGGAAACGAAGAGGGGATGGCGTCGAGTTCAGTCTGCCAGAGGATCTCACCGGTTTGTTGATCGAAGGCCTTGAACGAATGGTCCAGGAAGCCAAGGAATACCAGACCTCCTGCCGTAGCCAGTGTCGCCGAGATCGGCGGTATTTCCTGCCGATGTTGCCAGGCCAGTTCGCGCCGCTCTAAATCGATGGCCTGAAGCCGACCGAAATTGCCATCGCTGCCGGGAATCGGCACTGCATCCATCCACAGCCCGCTACTGAGCAGCGTGCCCTCACCGTTAAGCAGTGTATCCATGCAGACCTCGAACATCGGCACGAACAACATCTTGGACTCGCTGTTGATGGAGCTGGCTTGCCAGTTCCGACCACCTTGATAGAGCGGACAAACCGTGCGAATAATTTCAGCGTCGGGGATAACATCGGGATTGATAAATTTGGTCCCGGTGACCGGGTCTATGCCGACGACGATATTTTGTATGCCCGGATCTACGGAAAACAGGTATTGACCTGTCGCTGCATCCACCGCATCGAAGAGGCCGGGCTTGCCCGCAGTTACGATCACTTTTCTGGTTTCGCCATCGATTTCCAGCTCGACGATCGATCGCTCGAATATCCAGTCAAGATCGAATTGATCGTTGGCCATGTGCTGGTAATACCAGACCAGTTCGCCGGTGGTTGGCCGCAGAGCGAGAGTCGAATTGGTGTAGAGCGCGTCGTTGCTAACCCCTTCGATGCCCAGGGGATACAGCAGGGGCCCGGTATTGTAGGTCGGCGAAACACCGAAGAAGACCAGATCCAGATCTGGGTCATAGCCACCCGTATTCCATACCGAGCCACCCTGACGCTGTTTCAGTGGGATGTTGTTCCAGGTGTTGCCGCCCGGTTCACCAGGCCTGGCCAGGGTGTTAAAGCGCCAGGTTTCCTCGCCGGTTTCCAGATCGACGGCGATGATAAAACCACCGCCGGGCACCCGGGACGCAGCCACGCCCTGAATTACCTGCCCACCTGCCGTCAGCGGCGCACTGCGCAGTGCATAGCCGGTGTTATCATTCGTATCGATAGCGTGATCCCATAGCACACTGCCGGAGCGCGCATCCAGCGCTACCATGTGCAGATCCGAGGTAGGCACCAACACCTTGTCTTCATGCAGCGATATACCAAACTTATGGCTGGTAACGGCGCCGCCGTCGTGCCGGTAGCGCCATAATAGTTCGCCGTTGGTGGCATCCATGGCCAGCACCACATCCCCGGCACTATAGAGAAACATGATGCCATCGTGTACCAGTGGCGTTGGCATGTTGTTGCCGGGGGTCACCGCCTGGCGCCAGGCCAAATCAAGATTGGACACGGTTTGCCTGTTAATCGAGTCAAGAGGTGAAAAGCCCTTATTGTCATAGGTACGACGCCATACTAACCAGTCGGAAGCTGGGGGGGCTTGCAAGAGTTGATCGGTAACCGATGAATAATTGCGTAGTAAAGAGACACTGCTAGGGTCGGCTATTAGCGATTGCAGCGAACTGGCGTTGTTCCGACCGTATTGCTGGATAATTCCTCTTGGAGGGCTGCCGTCCTGCTGGGCGATTGCCGTGTTAACGAATTGTGCTACCAGTAGAACAAAAGCTGTAGCGATTTGTATTATCGTTCTCATTAAAATGCACCCCGCAAGTTTCAGTCGCCTAACAACCTAATTTCACAGGCTATTAATTCGTTGTGTCGGTTTCCCTTTGCCACCAGGAGCAGACTCTCAGTTGCCACTATTTTGGCGCCCTGATCGCTCCCTTATTACAAGCAACGGGCTACTTCAATTTAGCTCGACACACATGAGGTCTTCAGCGACAGTAAGCGCCCCAGAGTAGTTGTTACGAAAAATTACCAGGCTTTGTTTCAGCGCTTTCGGCGATGAAGTGGATATATGACTAACAACTACATGTCCCACTCCTGCGTCGGTAGCCATTTTCCCCCATACGCTGGGTTTCGCATGTAATTCTGCAACAAATCCAATTGCATCTTCGCTCGCTGCCAGATGAATTACCAGAAAATCAACACCTCGAATGAAATCGGTGAAAGTCGGACCAGAACCGTTTTGGCCACTGGTGAAAGCGATGCTGACATCCCCCAATTCGATTCGATAAAAAATAGTTGGTGCGTCCCCATGGGGGACGCCGGTTTGGCTATTATTATCTTTGCTCCTTTTCCCCCTGCTTAGCTTGTGCTTCCATGACTCGTTCTCCACGAAGCGCGCCGACCATGCTGTAATTACCTTCATGGCAGGAATACTCATAGATATGTGCCCTCTCGTCTCGGCTGAATGAGAATTCTCCGCGCCAGGGCTCCGTGTAGTAGACTGGATCATCTACCGTGTACTGATAAAACAACTCATCTTCCGATACCCGGGTAAAGCGCTCGGTCACGCGGGCGTCGCTACTTATTAACATGGGCCTACCCATATTTGCACGTGCTGGATTATGCTGGCTGTAATGGGTGGTTTCCACCAGCAGGGTGTTACCTTCCCAGCGACCGATGGAGTGCCCTTCAAAGCTTCTGATGGCATCAGGCCGCCCTTGCCCGTCCATGTGGATGACGCGGAGCGGCACGCTTTCTTCACTAATGATCGCGATCTTGTCAGATGTCTGAACAATTCCATGAAACAACTGATATGCAAAAGCGCGCATGGGTGGGGAACCCCAGCTCTCTATGCAGCGCTCCACGCCGGGTCTTTGCTCAGGGTGATCGAAACCCGAGTCGCCTTTGAAGTAAGAGTACGCGGACATTTGCGTGCCGAGTTCGTTATAAGGCAGTACACCATTCTCCGGGTAAACAATGACGGAGCTACGATATTCACCTTTTACTCTGGCTAGTTTCGGTGGACCATAAATGTCAATATCGGGGTCATCATTGCCGGACAATTGTTGATAGACGGCCTCGGCGAGACCTGCCGCCTGTTCCGGTGATAGTGCCAGGGGCAGACCCTCGGGGCGTTCCAGCATGGTATTGAATCTGGTACTCCAGACACCCTGTAAGTCGGGTTGGCCGTGTTCTGTTTTCGGCACCTGGTAGCTGTTCGAAGACTGGGTGAAGCTCCATGTATGGAATAGACAGACGCTGAGTGCAATATAAAGGGCGCGTGCGTTCATAAATATATCCTTCGTTTAAGGGCATTGCGGCGGGGAAAACACATCCTTGATTCGAGTCTAACGGTTCCCCCTCGGCCTTTTTAATTCATCTAAGCGTTTGCGGATGGAGATGGTCTTGATTTTTATTAATTATTTCCGAAAGAGTCTAGCATACGAGGGTTGATGACCTGTATGTGCGCACGTGGGAATTGATTCTGAAGAAATTCTGGAGAATTTCTAGTGTCCGTTCTGGGCAATAGCGGGCGTTAGAGGAGCAGGGGTCGGAGCGATAAGACAGATCTGAATCTATTTAATTTGGAATTAATGGGATACACTCGAGTCGCTATACCAATTTCCTGCGTGCTTAAAAGGAGAACATTATGAAATTAACAAGAAAAATTATGCTAATCGTCCTAATCGGACTATTTTCCCAATTTTCCATGGCGGATAACGCCTCGTCTGCCAAGGATATCGCCGATATCGTTGCGTCTTTGAATCATTTCCCGTCTGACTCGGACAAGGCCACGTTGATGGTTATCTCCTCAGACGACAGCCTAGCCGAAGGCGTGCGGGCCATGGCTACGGCGGTTGCTACTTTTGCCCATTCTGCAAATGACGAAGGTAAAGCAGCGATGGCCATGATCCAGGCTAATGATGAGGCCCCTGACCGCGCCAAGGCATTGGCAGGAATAATTGGCAGTCTCATGCACATGGCAAGTGCAGACGCGAAGGCCACGCTGGCAACATTGTACCCTTAGCACTAGCTCGAGAACGAGGAAAAGCCTCCCCTTGTTACGAAGCGAGGCTTTTCTCTTGTTTACACTGAATTGCACCGCTTGTCGGCTGGACGGCTGCGGACCGCGTGTTTAGTTCTGTGCAAACCTGGCTGCAAGCAGACGCTTCCATGCCCCACTGCAATTACATCCAGGAATTCGATGGCGAAGAGCCTGCTAGGTCGGTGTGGGTGAATGCTGCGATTACCTAATCTGACAACTTGAACACATACAGTGCATTATGCCCGTCCGGGCTGCTCAACTCCGGTGCCAGGAAACTGCCGATGCGCCACGGGCTGCCGCCCTCACGGCCGGCAGGAATGGCGATGTACTGTTCGCCATCGATGGCGTAGGACACCGGGAAGCCCTGTGCCGATGTGGCGAGCCTGGTGCGCCATAGTTCCTCACCGTTGCTGACGTCGTATGCGTGGACGTAGCGGTCGTAGTCGCCTATGAACAGCAGGCCGCCAGCCGTACTCAAGGCGGCGGTCAGGAAAGGCGCACGCTGCTCGACGCTCCAGGTCTCATTCATGGTGGCCACATTGTACGCACCCAGTTTGCCGAACTGCTCATCAGTGCCGGGCATGGGCATCCATCTGCGGTCCCCCTGATTGCCGCCGGAGCCGATTTCAAATGTAGTTTGCCGTGGCGACATCTCCATGCAGGACTGGCTGAGCGGGATGATCAGTTGCGCGGTGGGAGGGTGATAAGCACTGGACTGCCAGTTATGGCCACCGGCGGTGGAGGGGCATACCGAGAGCCACTCCCCTATTTTCATGTTGCGAATGTCTTGCCGATACCTCACCTGCCCGGTTTCCAGGTTCAGCTCCGAGAATACATTTTGATAGACTGTTTGTCTCAAGCCCCGGAATTCTCCATTGCGACGATCCAGCTTCCAGAGGACGCCGCTCTTGCCAATCGTCAGCAGGAAGGGCTCATCAAATATATCCACCAGCACCTGTTCGAATGCCTCGTCCATGTCCAGTGATTCGCCGGGCACGTGCTGTCGATACCACACCAGGCGACCATCGTCCGGATTCAGTGCCAGCGTGGAATTGGAATACAGGGCGGCATCTTCGGTGGTGAGGCCGCGACTCGCCGCCATCCAGGGCTTGGCCTGGGCGGTACCGAAAAACACCAGATTCAGATCTGGATCCCAGCTGCCGCTTATCCACACATCGACGCCGCCTCGGAATTCCACCGGTAGTCCGCCCCAGCTATCGTCCCCGGCTTCCCCTGGCTGGGCGACGGTATAGGTGCGCCAGAGTTCTTCGCCGCTGCGGGCGTCGTGGCCGGTGATGAAACAGCTCTCTTCATAGAAACGGCCACAACCGGTGATGCCATTGATGACCTTGCCATTGGCTACTATGGGGCCGCTGGTATTGGAGTAGCCTAAGCTGCTGTCGGCAATTTCAACGTCCCAGCGCACGGCGCCGGTACGGGCGTCCAGTGCCACCAGGTGTGCATCGGTGGTGGCGACGTAGATCATGTCCTCCCACATCGCCAGCGTACGCAGATGCCCACCTTGACGACCTCCTTTCGGAAACTGCCGGCGATATTCCCACAATAAGGTGCCATCTCTACCATTTAAGGCCTGTACGACGTTGCCAAAATTGGGAATAAATATAATCCCATCTCTAACCAGCGGCGCCGGTTGGCTGCGACCGGGACCCATGCCCCAGACCCAGGCCAGGCTCAGGCTTTTAACATTGTCGGTATTGATTTGTGTGAGTGGCGTAAAACCCTGGCTCTGTGGAGTCCGGCGCCAATAGGTCCAGTCGGCCGCGGCAGGGTCGATCAGCTCAGCCGTGGTGACGTTGCGAAAACCCGGCAGCGCTTCCAGGGAGCGGGTCAGCGCGCGTTCAGACCGGTAGATGGTGGCAACTTCCGGCACGCTGCTGCGAGCAGAGGGAGTGGGCATGGTACCGGCTCTGCCGGGAACTGGTAGTCGCGGTGGTTGCTGCTGCACCGCGTTGGCCCCACTGCTAATAAAGGCTACCGCGGTGGATGAGAAGCTTAGTGACTGGGAGCCAGGGGCGATGTTATTGGAGTTCAGTAAATGCGCCACCAGGGCGGCGTAGTCCGCGTCCACCAGACTCGCCGGCGCCTGTGGCGGCATCGTGCGTCTGATTAGATCCAGCAGCTCGGCGACACCTCGATTTGACCAGTTGCTGGTGAAGTTGTTACCGGCAAGAGCCGGTGCTTCGAATGAACCCTGCAAATCCAGAAGATGGCAGGCGGCGCAATTCTGTTGATAGAGGGTGGCGCCAGTGCCAGCCTGGGTCTGGGTAAAGCTGGCCTGCACGAGCTCCTGTGCCGACGCGGTGCCAGCCCAGAAGGCTGCAAACGACAGCGAAACGCTCAGAAGTCGTTTGCGGACGATTGGATTACTCATGCCACAATCTCTTGTTATTGGTTGTCCGCCGATTATCGCAGTGGCTCCGGCCGTCGACCCGACCGATCGATTTAATTCACCGACAGGGTTTCCTCAATTGCTCGCCTCTCCGCCATGGCCTGCACATATTGCTCTTCATCGATGTAGGTGATGCCGACCCAGGCATGACTCATCTCATCGACACCCCGCCGGCCAAACACCACCCACTGATTGGGGTCCGGGTTGATTGGATTGTTCGCCGTATTATCGAACACGGTGGTAAATTGCAGCACCGTGCCGGTGGGTAATATGGGCTTAACTTCATCGGCATAGATGTAGGCGATCTGCCAGTTGTGATTGTACTTATTCACCTGGCTCAGCACTTCATTGCGACCATCGGGGTAAATGGCGGTCATGGTCATCACCTTGCCGCGCATGTGCATGTGGGGACGAAAACTGTGAATCACCGCCGGTGATTGCAACACGTGGGTGCCCTGTAATACCTGGTAGCCATGGGGAGGGATCATGATGTCCTGCCCCCTGGCCATGCCATTGAGGCCATCTACCCTGAACATGGATTCGCCATTGGTGACGAGTTCCGGCTGCTGACTTTCGGGATAAAACCAGAGGCCGACTTCGACGACATCGTTATCACCCTCGATACCAACCGGAAAATAGTGCAGGTTCCAGGCGATGTTACCACCGGCCGGCACCAGCATGCCGGTGCCTTGCGGGTAAATTTCCCAGGACTTACCGACGCCATACCTAGCCAGTGCTACCGAACGACCGCCGCCGGCGGGCTGCAACACCGCATGGCCGTGGTGCACGACTTTCTTGCCCAGGGGATAGGACGGCTTAAATTCCGCCGCGCGCAGCCAGCGATCTGTTTCGAGGCCTTCAAATGGCACATCCGGTGTCCACCACTGGTCCTGGCCATTGGCGATTACATCGTATGGTTTGGACTTGATAATCAGATCAGGTGGGCCTAACTCCTCGGCGAGGTGCCAGGCAGCGCCAGCGAGCAGCTGGATCGGCGTGGGCAGATCTGCCGGGTCGCCCTCGGGTGCGCCCCCATCCACCCAGGCAGCGAGCGTGGCTATTTGTTGTTCCGTCAGCGAGGCATCGTTCTTGAACTGTTGAATACCGGTGTTGGGATCATTATGCCAGGGCGGCATCATGCGCCTGCCGGTTCTGTCTTTTATCAGGGCAGCGAAGGGCCTTACCTGCTGGTAGCTTAGTAACGGCATCGGGCCGATACCATCCGGATTGTGGCAGCTTACGCACTTCTGCTGCAGGATTGGAGCCACATCCCTGGCGTAGTCAGGGGCAAAGGCGCTCCCGTCCTGGGCCAGCGTGCTGCTGGCGAATCCCGTCAGCACCAGAAAGACGGCTAATTGTAAAATACTACCCCGATGTGTTTGCCGGTAACTGTTCATTCGGCGCTCCTGTTTAGAGGTGGGTCTCAAGCTGTGTATTTATTCCCTGCTGCTTCGACTCTCTTAGTTACTTATATCGACCATAAAATAGGCATTGGTATGACAGCAGTAAAATTCAAACGCCGCAATGCTGTCGATGGTTTGCATGCGGATAATGTAGCGCCCCGCAGCTGCGAACGTCGCTTTAACTTCGGTGGGTCCTTCACCGGGTTTCATCATATATTCCAGTTCACCGAATTCAACAGCACCCGGTCCAGAATGCTTGGCCCAGCCCAGCCATATTTCCTCATCGGGGTGTTCGACCCAGGCGCTTAAGTTTACCGCTTCCCCCACCCGTCCGCTAATGGAAGCTTCGGAAAATATGCCCTTGCGACCCCGCACGCCGACACCGTCAGCGGATAATCTCACCAGCGGCGCGACGTCACCGCGACCGCCGGAAGCCGGCTCGTCCAATACATACGCCGGCAGAATATGACCGGGGATGCTCAGAGATTGGCTGGCGCTGGCCAGATTCCACACCACGGTTTCATCGATACCGAAACTGGCAGGCACGGTGACGGTAAAAACACAGAATTTGTGCCGATAGCGCGGTGGCAGTGGATCGAAATGGGTGGGCAGAATGGCTTCAAGACTGGCGTCGCTTAGATAATTCTCTGTCCCTAATGGAATTGTCAGTGACTGTTCGGAATTGAGATTGAAGAAGCTGAAACAGAGACTCTTGCTGCCATCTGCATTAGCAAACCAGCCGTCAAACAGGGGGATTACGGGTTGTCCTCGCGGCCTGATGAGGTCAGCGGACCAGGTTTGATCAGACAGCAAAATCTGTTGTGCCATCGACGCCGGCGCGGGCAGGACCAACAATGCCAGTAAAAACAGGCAGTGCTTGGATGACAGGCTCTTGGTCATCATCATGGTGATGGACTCTTTATCCGCTGCTATGCCCGCCGATGGTACTCAATCCGCGCGCTGTTGTCTCCTGCGGGGTATACGCCCGATCGCCGAAACCTGTCTGGCTGCGCTCTTAATTGCAGGCTTGGAGCCACTTTGATACCTTCTGCGGGGGTGGTCACGGTGACCAGGTATCACACAGGAGCGTTATGACGGTTTCAAGACGGGGCAAACGGGCTGGAACCCGGGTAGGGAACGACACAGAGCGGCGGGGAATCGGCCAGACCGTCAGCAGGAGAACTGTTTTTAAACTGGGTCTGCTTGGCGGCATCGGCTTGCCACTGTCGGCGCTGGGGCAGCCAGCGGACAGAATGCGACCACAGCCTGGTGATCGGCTGGTGTTCGAAGAAGGCCCGAACCAGGGCGAATTGGTACGACCGGAATTGCTGGAGCTGAATCAAAAACCGGTGTCGGCGCTGGCACAAGACCCGGAAACCGAAGTCCTGCGTGATGGCTCACGCCTGAATCGGGTGATGATTACCCGCATCGACGTTGATGCCATGGGTGAACGCTATCGTGACAACGTGGCTGCGGGTGTGGTCGCCTACTCGGCAGTGTGCACCCATACCGGCTGTGATGTGATCGACTGGGATGCAAAGGCATTAAACATGGCCTGTCCCTGTCATGAATCCCAATTTGATATCTATGAAGGTGGCAAGGTGGTGGGTGGCCCAGCGCCACGACCTTTGGCAATGCTGCCGCTGGAACTTGTCGATGGTGTGGTTTTGGTGGCAGCGGTTTTTCGCGGCCGGGTCGGTTTTACCCAGCAGTTTTAATTAAGCTACGCCTTTCCGGAAAGAAGATTGGAATTAAAAGAATCAATTAGAGGATAAGTCATGTTGAAAACAACCAGCCGTTTCCTGCTCGCCTGCGCCGTACTAGCGTGGTCCCTGAATTCTCTGGCGCAATCATTGCCCCCCTATAACCCAGTAACAGATGCGAGATTACAAAACCCGGAGGCGAGTAATTGGCTCATGTATCGTGGCTCCTACGACTCCCACGGTTACAGCAGCCTGGATCAGATCAACACAGACAATGTAGATGAACTCAGACCGGTCTGGAGTTTCTCGACCGGGCTCAGAGAGGGACACCAGGCACCGCCGATCGTTAATGATGGCTATATGTATGTCAGCACGCCACAAAATCACATCATTGCCCTGGATGCTCGCAGCGGCGATATGATCTGGCGCTATATCAGGTTTCTGCCGGACGATTTGCAACAGTTGCATCCGACCAATCGGGGCGTCGCACTGTATGGAGATCGAGTCTACCTGGCAACGGTGGATGCCTACCTGGTTTCTCTCGATGCCTTGACGGGCGAGGTAATCTGGGAGGTAGAAGTCGAGGATTATAACTCGGGTTATTACATGACCATGGCACCGCTGGTCGCCGATGGCAAGGTGATGGTGGGTGTATCTGGTGGTGAATTGGGCATTCGCGGATTCGTAGAGGCCTTCGATGCCATGTCCGGCGAACCCGCATGGAAGACCTTCACCATTCCCGCGCCGGGTGAACTGGGTTCCGAATCCTGGCCCGGTGACACCTGGAAAACCGGCGGGGTGCCGGTGTGGATAACGGGTTCCTACGATCCGGAATTGAATCTGGCTTATTGGGGTACTGGCAATGGCGGACCGTGGATGGGTGACACCCGCCCCGGAGATAACCTCTACGCCACTTCCGTTATAGCGCTGGATGTAAGCACGGGAGAATTAAAATCCCATCATCAGTATCACTGGAATGACTCTTGGGACTGGGATGAAGTGTCGGCACCGCTACTGATCGATTTTGAGCGCGATGGCAACACTATTACCGGCATGGTGCATCCTGCGCGCAATGGCTATCTATGGTTTCTCGAACGGCAAGCCGCGGCGATTAATTTTGTCGATGCCATGCCTTATGTTTACCAGGATGTGTTCACCAGCATCGATCCGGTCAGCGGGCGTCCCGAATACGACATGAGCAAGAAGCCGGGCACTGGTTACGAGGCCAGCTTCTGCCCGTCGCTGTGGGGGGGTAAAGACTGGCCGCCTGCCGCTTTTAATCCGCAGTCTCGCCTGTTATTTATCCCGGCCAACGACAATGTTTGCTCTACCATGATCGGTGAAGAGATTCAGTACCGTGCAGGTCGTTCCTATATCGGCAGGGGCAGATCCGATAATGGTGGGTTTTTTGTGAGACCTGGCACCAATCATGTCGGGGAACTACAGGCCTGGAATGTGGACACGGGCGAACGGGTCTGGACCGCCACTTTCGAGAGTCAAAACTGGGGACCGGTGTTGGCGACAGCGGGTGAGCTGGTATTCATGGGCGGCACCAACGATCGCTACTTTCGCGCCTTCGATGCGAGTACCGGCGAAATCCTCTGGCAGCAACGCACAAACTCCGGTATCACCGGCGTTCCCGTCACTTATACCTTAGATGGCAAGCAATATGTGGCGGTGCAGTCGGGCTGGGGAGTCGACGCCCAGCGTGAGCAGAATCTACTGAATATGGTAAAAGGCGAAAATCACTACGTACCCCAGGGTGGGGTGATCTGGGTGTTCGCGCTACCTGATTAATCGCTCTTAGAAAAATCTTTCAGTGACTGCGGCTAAAGCTATTAGTAATTGGGTGCTGCTAACCATTTTTTTTCCGTGGTCAGCGGGGCGGTCAGGGTGTGCAGAAATGCTTCGAGCTGGCTTGCTTCGATGGCTCGTAGTCCCAAGGGTTTGGCTTCGTTGTGGTTTAGCATGGAGGTGGGGGCGTCGTTGTAGTGCTGGATGACTTCGGCGAGGGTCTTGAATTGTCCGCCGTGCATATACGGCGCGGTGAGCGTGACATTACGCAGGGTCGGAGTTTTTTGTGCGCCCACAAGGTCGTTTTCGTCCCGCGCGAAACGCAGTTCGATGCATTCACTCGTGGAAGCATCACTGAATTCTCCGAGACAGTTAAACGGATCTTCGCGGGCCGTGCGAATTCCATCATACCTGCCCATAGGGGGTAGTTGTCCCACAATGGCGAAGACACCGGTGTTGTGAAATTCATGATTGGTAAACAGCGGGCCATTGTGACAGCTTATACACTGGGCCTTGCCCAGGAATAGCTGCAGTCCTCCTACCTCCGTCCTCGATAGCGAACCGGCTTGCATCGTACCGGGGTCGGTGGCGATCGCCGTGGCGTAGTCGTCAAATTTTGCCGGGCCAGGTAGCAGCCGGCGCTGATAGGCTGCCAGGGCCTTGCCGAGATTGCTGAAGGCTGTGCTTACAGCTGTCTGCGTGGCAGTCTCCATGCTATTCCATGTCGCCAGTCGCTCGGCATTACCCAGCGGCGAGGCGGCATCTGGCAGCTGATCTGGCGCTGGTAAGGGGCCGAACAGATTTTCATACATTTCCCGGTAGCGCTGGTCGGCCAGGATCAGGCGCAGAATAGCGACTCGATCGCTATCGTGTTCAACGGCGGCTTCCAGCGGCGCCAAAGCCTGTGACCATTGACTGTCCTTGCGGCCGTCCCAATAAAACCAGGGACTATAAGCGATACCTACGAGGGACGGGGTGTGACGTGGGCCGATGCTCTTGCCCATCGCCAGAGCCAGGCCGTCGGTAAACATCAGCTCGGGTTGGTGGCAGCTGGTGCAGGCAACCTTGCCGTTGCTGCTGAGCCGGGTATCGAAGTAGAGACGATGGCCTAATTCGGCGGCGGCCGGGTCATCCGCGAGGTGATTACCGGGATCCGGGGGCAGGTCCGGCAGACTCGCCAGCGCCAGTGACTGTATCAGCCGGACTTCCTGCTCAGACCAACGTGGGGGCAGTGGCAGCGCTACATAGCGCCAGGCCAATACAGCCACCAGCAGCAGGGCCAGTATCCCCGGCAATTTATTCATCACAGCTGGAATTCTATCGAGGCGCTGTGGAGCTGGTTGCCGAGCCTGAAGCCGATCACGATCTGCCATTTGCCTGGCATGTGAAAGCGCATTCCCTCGAGTAGATAAGTACCGGCCCTGATTTCCTCAGTTATCTGGGGCTGTGTCGGCAGGCCGTGATCATGGTCAGGCATACCGCCGCTAACAGTAATCTGAGCGTTGCTCACCGGCCTGCCGCCGACATCGGTGATTTCGATGTGCCAGCTATGAATGCGGTTGATTTCCAAAGGTGATAGCTGGCTAAAAATCTTCACCGAGTAACCATCGCCGCTGTTGCCGACGAGATCTGGCATGGTGGAATCTACGGCGCCGAACAGGCTCGAGCCTGTCACTAAAACCAGTGCGAACCACAGGGCTTTTGCCAGCATATCAATTCCAATAGAGATGATTTGTCGAAGATTAAATTCCTGGTCACGGTATCGCATTGCCATGCTCGTGCCGGGCAGGAGGTCAGCCAGTCATTGCTGGCGGGGGATATTAGCAGAGTTTCGCGGGTGCTGGTTATCGATACGGGAATATCGGCATACTATGGTGGCCATATGGCCAGCTTGTTAATAGAGGGCGATAAATTAATAGCGCTGCAAAATGGCGTGGCGCGGCCCGTGCCCCTGGGCGAGGAACCCCTGCTGCCTTATTTTCGATCGATAGCTGAACAGGAATCGATTCCAGCGGCCCTGCAAAATCTGATTGAGTCACTGAGCATAGCCCCCCAGCTTAGCAACTGACACCATCCCTTAGCACGCAGACTTGCGGTAGTCGTTGCCCATGAGAAATTCGAATAAGCTCATGCGCGATCTGCTGTTATTATTATGCTCGGAACCTTAACCCCGCTTGGCAATAAACGGCGTCGAAAAAAAGGGCAAGCTCTCTCGAGCTCGCCCCTTTTATCAGCGGTTGCAGGGCAAGGCCTGCAAATCTGAACTCCCTAGAGAGCTACGATATCTTCGGCCTGTGGGCCTTTTTGACCATCGGTAACGAGGAATTCAACTTTTTGACCTTCCGCCAGGGTCTTGAAGCCAGAACCTGAGATTGCGCTGAAATGTGCGAACACATCCGGGCCACCCTCGCGTTCGATGAATCCAAAGCCTTTGCTTTCGTTAAACCACTTAACTGTTCCTGTAATTTTGTCAGACATACTAATTATCCTGTAAATATAATGATTATTCCTGGAAACCAGGAGTGCGTGCTAGAAATAGGGCCGATACTTATAAGTTCAGGACGAGGCAGTACGTAGAAAACTTCGAAATGGGTATAAATAGAGTGCGATCTTTCAAGCTGCGGGCAGTTTACCGGCAAATGGCCAGATGTCAATGAAATATTTAACTATCCATAACGGCTGTAAGCGCCGTGGCATAGAGCTTGCCGCCCTCAGCGGCCGACTGCGATTCAGGGTCTTGCCAGCAACCACCACTTCAAGGTGCTGGTGACCAGCTCCGCCGCATCCTGCTGCACGAAATGATTGGCGTTCGGTGCGGTGACGATGGTGGTATCACCGTCGTTCCAGTCCCAGGTATTGTTGAGGCCATCCGAATGCAGGGCCGTGTCCTTTAGCCCGTGAAAGACCAGCAATGGCACGTCGAGTTGCGGAGCCGGGGGTGGCGCTGGCGTGTTAGTCCCGGCCCTGGGGTAGTTCTGCTTGTAATATGCCAGCATGCCATCGAAACTGGATTGTGCAAACGCCTCGGCATAACGTGCCCTGGTATCCGGGTCCGAAACCCAGAATGAGAGGGTCTCGGCGGTCATTGGCCCACCAAACAGAATATCCGGATCAGCCGGTGAACCCTCGATAAAGGTGCGGGCGTAGCTGCTATTTTCTTGTTGTTCCGCGTTATTCGCTAACTCACGGGCCAGGCCATTGGGGTGGGGCAGGTTGAGGATGACCAGCTTGTCTACCATCTGCGGCAGCGCAAAGGCGAACTGCCAGGACACGATTCCGCCCCAGTCATGGCCGACGATGGTGGCTTTGTCTGTCCCCAAATGTGTGATGACAGCCGCCACATCACCAATCAGGTAGCGCATATTGTAGTTGGCCTCTGCCTCCGGTTGATCGCTGAGGTTGTAACCGCGCTGATCGATGGCGACGACCTTGAAATGCTCCTTCAGGCCTTGCATCTGGTGACGCCAGCTATACCAAAAATCCGGGAAGCCATGGATCATGACCACCAATGGACCCTCACCAACGGTTGCGTAGTGTATCCTGACGCCGTCGCTGTCGGCATAGCCGTGTTCCACTTCGTCCCAGATATCGGCGTTGGCGTTGGCAGCGAAGAATAAGCAGGTGGCAAGAAAGAAGAATTTGAGGCGGTGTCGCTTTTGCATGATAAGTCTCGATTCAGGTTGGCGCTGTCATCTGTTCGGGCGTTCCCGCTTTGCCGAGTCAGCACTGCGTGAACACCAGGAGATTCTGGATTAAAGCAGAATTTCAGCAATATTTTAAGCCATCGAACTGGTATTTTAGTTTATTCTGCACAGGAGGCCGGCCTGCAGACGCACTATATTTGCGTTCGGCAGCGACGAGCGGCCTTAATCGTTTGATGCAGGTCAAACCGCAGATCAGCCGATCTGTGGCTGTTCAGCTCAATCAGAGGCTCCCTAATTCAAATCCGCGGTAACCGGTACTCGCAACCTGTTCGCATTTCTCCACGTAGGACGGATAGCCGAGATAAGGCATAAAAATTCTGGGTTTACCGGGAATGTTGGCACCGGTATACCAGGAATTGCAGCCGCTGGGGAACAGGGTCTTATTGGCTATTTTATTAACCAGCCTGACCCAGTGGTCCTCAGCCTTACTGCTGGCCTCGATGGTAGAAACTGAATTTGCACGCAGGTGTTGAAGACAATCACCAATCCATTCCACGTGTTGTTCGATCGCTACGATCATATTGGCCAGCACCGAGGGGCTGCCGGGGCCGGTGATGGTAAAAAAATTGGGAAATCCATTTACCGTCAATCCCAGGTAGTTTTTCGGGCCGTCTCGCCATTTTTTGCGCAAGCTCAAGCCGTCCCGGCCGCGTATATCGATACGCAATAACGCGCCAGTCATGGCGTCGAAGCCGGTGGCCATAATCAGGACATCGAACTCGTATTCCTGGTTCGCGGTCTTGATGCCGGCGCTGGTGATGCGCTCGATGGGGCAGGCATTGACATCGATGAGGCTGACGTTGTCGCGGTTAAATGTCTGGTAATAGTCGCTGTCCACACACAGTCGCTTGCAACCCATCACGGTTTGCGGGCACAGCAGTTCGGCCACGATGGGGTCTTTGACTATCCCGCGGATTTTGTTACGAACAAATTCCGCGGCAGTTTTGTTGGCCTCGAGACTAGTAGCCAGGTCGCTGAAACTGGCCAGAAACGGCAGTCCTCCTGCCTCCCACCGCTGCTGGTAGTTTGACTCTCTTTCTGCTGCGGAGACTTCCAGCGCGGGCACGGAATTGGGATTATTGTTCAGCGCGGCATAGCGTTGGGAGTTTTGCTCGCGAAAACGGGCGTAGTCTGCCTTAATCGTTCTCTCATGATCAGCATCCATGCTGGCATTGTGTGCCGGGATGGAATAACTCGCGGTGCGCTGAAAAATGATCAGGGAGTCGGCCTCTGCGGCAATCAACGGCGCTATCTGGATCGCTGAGGAACCGGTGCCAATCATGCCTACGCGCTTAGCGGCGAAGTCTACTTCTTGATGCGGCCATTGGCCGGTATGCAATAGCAGGCCTTGGTAATCATCGAGGCCGGGAAAATCCGGAATATTATTGCTGGACAGACAGCCGGTGGCCATGATGCAAAATTGGGCCTGGAAGATTTCCCCATTATCGGTTGTGATCCGCCAGCCGACACCGCCGCCCCCTTGATTGCTAGCGCTGGGGTTTGCTGCGCTGAAGTGCATGGCACTAACGTGGGTGTTGAACTGAATGTCCCGGCGCAGGTCGAAGCGGTCGGCAACGTGATTGGCATACTCGAGAATTTCAGCCTGGGCTGCGTATTTCTCACTCCAGTGCCATTGTTGCTGCAGTTCTTCCGAAAATTGATAGGAGTATTCCAGGCTGGCGACATCGCAACGAGCGCCGGGGTAGCGGTTCCAATACCAGGTTCCCCCGACGTCCTTAGCGATCTCCAACACCCGCACCGCGAAGCCAAGCTTGCGCAGGTAGTGCAGCGCATACATGCCGGCGAATCCTGCCCCAACCACGACAACATCAAATTTTTGTATTGGTGACATGCCGCTTTGGGCTCCCAAGACCTGGCCTTAAACCAGGAACAACGAGGGTAGGCGTTCGACGAACCAGTAGGCAGCGATCCCGCCCAGGCCATAGGCCAGACCGCGGTGAGCACTACGCAATAAATTCGCGAGAATTTTCGTGATCAGCAAGTTAGCAACTATGAGTACAGAAATAAAGGCGACCTGACCCGCTTCTACACCCAGGTTAAAGAATAGCAGGGCCAGTGGAATGTCCGCCTCACTGAGACCGATATCACCCAGGGCGTTGGCAAAACCGAAGCCATGAATCAGGCCGAAGGCAAAGGCCACTACCCACGGCCTCGAATGTACCAGTGTCCGCTGCCCCATGATGATTTCACGGGCGAGAAACATGATCGATAGCGCGATCAACACTTCGATGGGCGCGTTTGGTACCGGGAATATTCCCAACGCGGCGCAGGCGAGGGTGATGCTGTGAGCAACGGTGAAGGCGGTGACTGTCTGTATTAACTTCCAAAAACCTTGTAATAACAACAACATTCCGAGGATGAACAGCAGATGATCGATACCGAACAAAATGTGCTCGGCTCCCAGTTGCAGATAGCGGGTTGCCAAGCTGCCGAGCGAGCCGGCGCCAGCCCTTAACTCACTCAGCGGCACTTCGATGCTGATACCATCACCGGGGAAAAAGCCGGAGACACTGCTGCCATCGCGCCAGTTGGCGACAAGCACGACACCCTGGAAAGACCAGGGAAAGGAGATTCGATCGTCCACGTTCAGCGCTGGATCGCATTGAAATCGGTAATTGAAATTCCCGGGCGCGAGACCCTCGCAGCGTGCCGGCAAGATTCGTTCGATGTTAAACAGGGGCGGGACTTGTTGGTCGACGATGGACAGCCGATATTGATTGTTAGGCATTTCGTCCATGAACACGCGGGCAACACCAGTGACATCGATGTCGTGAGCGTTGGCTTGTGCGCCCAATAGACAAATAAAAATGAGAAACAGCTGCGTTGAGAGCTTACGTGACACTGTGTAGCGCCTGTGCAGATCAGACATCATCGATAATAACAATGGAGTAGCGCTCCCACAATTTGTCTATTTCCTGCTGTAATCGCAACTCCTCTTCTGCGCCGATCCAGTCCAGCCGTACCCGGTCAATAATTTCTTCCAGTGGAGGAATCCGTACTGCGGTTTTCTGTGTCACTCTAAGCCAATGCTGACCACGATTGCTGGCGAAGGGGCCAACCCATTCGTTAATACTGGTAGCAAATACATTTTGCGAAAACTCATCTTCGAAAATATTGCTGAGATCGACGCGATTCACTCGCGGTAATACCGAAACAGTTCCGGCTTCGACTGCCAACAGGGCATCCGGTTCCGCCTGGTTTTCCAACAGCGCCATCACCTCTGTGCTAAGCGGTTCCGTGGTATCGAAAACCACTTCATCCGCCGTGACTATTGGCATGATTTCGTAGCGAAGGCGATTGCGCCGATAAAATTCCTCCATCTCTTCAGCACTGGGCTGGATTACATTGGCACTCAATACGTGGCGCATTTTCTGGGCCAGCATGTCATGAATGCGCACGTCATTATCCAGTCCCATCGCCAGCGCTTCCTGCACCAGTATTTGCTCTTCCACGTAAACGGAAATAATTAACTGGCGCTGTTCTGCGGATAGTTCTTCGCCTCGACTTAGCTCCTGCAGGAATATCCTGGCGTCGATTTCTCGCTGACTGATTTCCAGTAAGTTTTCATTGTCGTCCCGGGTAATGGCATAGAGTGCGAAAATAGCCACAGCGATCAGGAAGAAGTGCAGGGTCGGTTCGCGGATGATAGCCCGAAGTGAGGAGCCAGGATTTTTTTGTTCTGTATCCATGCTTGCTTATTCGGCCGGTAGTCAGGCTTGTTGGCCAGGGAAGAGGGCAGGTTAAATTGTGGCCGGGCCTGATGCAAGTTTTGATTCAATAACCCGCACTAACAATAAGCGCTGAGGCGGTCGAGGGCCGCGTAAAAGCCTTGCAAACGAGAGCCGGTTAATATTCTAATACGGTCCCTGTAGCGACATCAGGAGCACCAAGACCGGCCATGCAAAACTTTATTTATAAGCTTCTCGGCAGCGTGATTACAGCAGCTGTCCTCGCCAATATGGCGTTCTCCGATACCCCCGCGGCTCCCCGCATTACGCGGCTCGGCAATGGCCCAATTATCGTGCCGCATATGGATGGGCGTATGGGTAGCAATATTCAGGGCCCGTCGCTAATCAAGGTGCCAGACTGGATCGATAATCCCCTGGGCACATACTATCTGTATTTTGCCGACCATCGTGGCACCTACATCCGCCTGGCGTATGCCGATGCGGTGACCGGCCCCTGGACTATGTACGAGCCAGGCTCATTGCAACTGGAGCAGAGTTATTTCCCCACCACCTGTCCTCCGTGCTCACTGGCGAGCGGCACCAGCGCCGCTTTGTACGCTCACATCGCCTCACCCGATGTGCACATAGACCAGGACAACCAGCAGATCATCATGTATATCCATGGCCGTGATGTGGGTCGGCAATTGACGCGGGTGGCTTTATCTTCAGACGGCATCAATTTCGAGGGCAAACCACAGGTGCTGGGTCGACCGTATTTTCGGGTCATTCAGCACGGCGGCTATCACTATGCCTTGGCGATGCCGGGCTATCTGTATCGGTCACGAGATGGGCTGAGAGATTTTGAGCAGGGGCCACGGTTTTTTAATGACAACATGCGCCATAGCGCCTTGTTGATTCGGGACAACAACTTACATGTATTCTGGACCCAGGCGGGTCACGCACCCGAGCGTGTTTTCATGTCCGTCATCGCCATGGATGGTGACTGGATGAGCTGGAAGGAATCGGAGCCGGTGGAAGTATTACGCCCGGCAACCGAATTCGAAGGCGTAAATCTTCCCATCGAAGCCTCGCGTCGGGGTTATATCGATGAGCGGGCTAATCAATTGCGTGATCCCACCATTTATCAGCAAGATGGTGATATTTACCTGCTCTACTCGGTGTCCGGTGAATATGGAATTGCCCTCGCCCGTGTGGAATTTGAATAGTAATGGATCAACTATCTCAATCGTTTCTGGATTCCTGTCGCCAGGACGCCGGTCGGACCATGCGCGGCGAAAACATGACCCGAATCGAAACCTTTGTGGACGCGGCCTTCGCCTTCGCATTTACCATGCTGGTTATCAGTATCGACGAAATTCCCCGCAGCCCATAGGAGTTATTTCTGCTTTCCAGAGACATACCGGCATTTATTATCAGCGCCAGCGTCATCGGCTCGATCTGGTTGGCTCATTCTAACTGGAGTCGGACTTTCGGATTGCAGGATTCACTTACCATCTATCTCAGTCTCGGGCTGGTTATGTTGATGCTGATCTTCGTGTATCCAATCAAGCTGGTAACCCAACTCTCTGTTTCCTATTTGTCACGCGGAATGCTGGGAACCGAACTACCTGCAATGCTTTGGTCTGACATGGCGCAACTATGTATTTATTTTGGCCTGGGGCTGATGGCTCTAGCAGTCATCATCATCTGTTTCTATGAGAATTCACTCAGGCATAAAGAGGAATTGGTGTTAACGAAATACGAGGTCTACTATTGCAAGCGTATGAGATTGACCTGGATTGTTGTCGCCCTGACAGCGATGCTATCTTGCCTGGTAGCATTGGTCGTGAACGAAAGCGCGATTCCTGCAGCGGGTTATGTGTATTTTTCATTGTTCGTCACGATTCGCCTGGCAGGGAAATATTACGAACGCTACAACCCCTTGAGCCAGTCTTAATAGGCGTTGCCGGCCCGCGAATTCGTCGCCGAACTGTAGAATCTATACAAGCTTAGACACTATCTGTATAATGCCGTTTTTGTGGATGGTGGTAAATCCTATGTTACGTATTGCTGAAGAGGCTCTAACATTCGACGATGTTCTGCTCCTGCCTGCTCACTCCAATGTTCTCCCCAAAACCGTAAGACTCGAATCTCAATTGACACAAGCAATTGTGTTGAACATTCCACTGGTTTCTTCTGCCATGGATACGGTTACCGAATCGCGGCTCGCCATCGCCATGGCGCAGGAAGGCGGCCTCGGTGTGATTCACAAGAGCATGAGTGTAGACAAGCAAGCGCGGGAAGTGCTCCTCGTTAAAAAATATGAAAGTGGTGTCGTTAAGGATCCAATAACGATCCCGGTAACGGCGACCGTCCGTGATACGGTGGCGCTGATGACGGAACATAATATCTCCGGTTTGCCAGTGTTGGACAGCAGTGGACTGGTAGGTATCGTAACCAGCCGGGACGTGCGCTTTGAAGCAAATCTCGATGCCGATGTTGCGTCGATCATGACGCCGAAGGACCGGTTGGTGACTGTGGGTGAAGATTTCGCACTGGACGAAGTCAAGGAATTATTGCACCGCCACCGTATTGAAAAAATCCTGGTGGTGAACGGTGGCTTCGAGCTTCGCGGTTTGATTACCCTCAAGGATATTCGAAAATCGGAAGACTTTCCCAATGCCTGCAAAGACAATCTGGGTCGATTGCGGGCGGCGGCAGCGGTCGGCACCGGCGCTGACTCTGCAGATAGAGTGGATGCGATCATCGAGGCGGGTGTCGATGTGGTGGTGGTTGATACCGCCCACGGTCATTCCCAGGGCGTACTCGATCAGGTCAAGTATATCAAAGATGCGCATCCTGAAATTGCCGTCATCGGAGGTAATATTGCCACCGCCGATGCGGCGAAAGATCTGGCAAAGGCCGGAGCCGATGCGGTCAAGGTAGGTATCGGCCCCGGCTCAATTTGTACCACCCGTATCGTAACCGGTGTGGGTGTGCCGCAGATTAGCGCCGTAGCCAATGTGGTAGAGGCGCTAAAGAACTCCAAAGTGTGTGTGATCTCCGATGGCGGTATTCGATACTCCGGCGATATCGCCAAGGTAATTGCCGCCGGCGCCCACGTGGTCATGATCGGCAGCCTGCTCGCCGGCTCAGAGGAGGCCCCAGGTGAAGTCGAACTCTACCAGGGCAGGAGCTACAAGGCCTATCGTGGAATGGGTTCCCTGGGTGCTATGTCACATTCTCAAGGCTCCAGTGATCGCTATTTTCAAAACATAGAGTCGGGTACCGAAAAACTGGTTCCGGAAGGCATTGAAGGCAGGGTGCCCTACAAGGGGTCGATGTCGGCGATCGTGCATCAGTTAATGGGCGGGCTCCGTTCCAGCATGGGTTATACCGGCTGCGGCGATATCACCGAGATGCGCACGAAGACCCAGTTCGTCAAGATTACGGCATCGGGTATGTCAGAGTCTCATGTCCACGACGTTAGTATTACCAAAGAAGCACCAAATTACCGGGTGAGTTAGGGATGATGAACCCTCTACGGGCACAATTCTTCGTTAAAGGCAGTCACAAAATGCTCACGTACTATGTGTACGCTCCGCTTTTGAGACTGCCTTTGCCCCGTCTTGCACCCATAGATGGGCCATCCCGAGTCAGCAGGCACGAGACATTTTTTAGCCCATTAGATAAATAGTTAAATGGATGTTAATGACATTAGCTAATATTCACAGCCAGAAGATTCTGATTCTGGATTTCGGTTCCCAATACACTCAACTCATCGCGCGACGCATTCGCGAGTTGGGGGTCTATTGTGAAATCTGGGACTATGCCGCCCCCGCAGACGCGTTCGAGGACTTTGCTCCCCAAGGCATCATTTTTTCCGGCAGTCCGGAATCTGCCAATACTTCCGAATCACCCCGGCCGCCTGCCTATCTGTATGCTGCCGGTGTTCCGATTCTCGGTATCTGCTACGGCATGCAAACCATGGCCGAGCACTTTGGTGGCAAAGTAGAGGCGTCCTCCAAATCTGAATTTGGCTTCGCCCAAGTCGATGTTACCGCGAGCAATAAATTACTCGATGGCATCGAAGACAGGATTACGAATTCCGGTGAGCCACAACTGGATGTATGGATGAGCCATGGTGACAAGGTCGTTGCGGTGCCGCCGGAGTTTAAAATCATCGCGGCTACGGCGAGTGCACCTGTCTCTGCCATGGCCGATGAAACACGTTCGTTCTATGGTATTCAGTTCCACCCGGAGGTGACTCATACTCTGCAAGGGCTGCGCATTCTGGAACGGTTTGTGCGCGATATCTGCAGCTGTGATGCCCTGTGGACATCCTCCAATATTATCGAAGACGCCATCGCGGCAATTAGAGCCAGGGTCGGGACCGATAAGGTGCTGCTGGGGCTTTCCGGTGGCGTCGATTCTTCTGTGGTGGCGGCACTGCTTCACCAGGCGATAGGAGATCAGTTGAGCTGTGTCTTCGTCGATAACGGCTTGCTGCGCCTAAAAGAGGGCGACCAGGTGATGTCAACCTTTGACAAGAACATGGGCGTGCATGTGATCCGTGCGGATAGAGAGGAATTGTTTCTCTCCAGGCTTGCCGGTGTCGATGAACCGGAACAGAAGCGGAAAATTATCGGTAATACCTTTATCGAGGTGTTCGAGGCAGAAGCTGAAAAACTGGAGGATGTAAACTGGTTGGCGCAGGGAACTATCTATCCGGATGTGATCGAATCTGCCGGCTCGAAGACGGGCAAGGCTCAGCTGATAAAATCCCATCACAATGTTGGCGGTCTGCCCAGCGATATGAAGCTGCAACTCGTCGAACCGCTGCGGGAGTTATTCAAAGACGAAGTACGCAAGATAGGTCTCGAGCTCGGTCTCCCTTACGACATGGTTTATCGACATCCATTTCCTGGTCCTGGTCTGGGTGTACGCGTGTTGGGAGAAGTTAGGAAGGAGTATTGCGACATCCTGCGGCAAGCGGATGCCATCTTCATGGAAGAATTGCACAGAGCCGATTGTTATCACAAGGTGAGCCAGGCCTTCGCGGTTTTTCTGCCGGTAAAATCCGTCGGTGTAGTAGGTGACGCGCGTCGCTATTCCTACGTGATTACCTTGCGAGCCGTCGAGACCATCGATTTTATGACCGCACGTTGGGCGCGACTAGATCCTGAACTATTGGAGACCGTATCCAGCCGCATCATGAATGAAATCGCCGGCGTTTCCCGCGTCGCCTACGACATCTCCAGCAAACCTCCTGCAACTATTGAGTGGGAGTAAAGAAGAAAAATTGTGATTTACCGATATGAAAACATGAAAGTGAATCTTGTTAGCGTTGATGACGATATTAAGGAATTAATAAAACAGATTAACCTGTCATCCTGGGATGAACAAGATGACATCGAACACTATTCGATTAAAGCCTTATTGGCTTACTTGGAAAAGCAAGATACAGTCTTTTTGGCTTGCTACACAGAAGTGCAAGGCATCGAGACTCTGACAGGGATTGCCTCCGGGCGTCTTGAACAAAAACCTTATGATTTTTCTA
>Ga0207991_1000054_pt1 | contig 72285 bp, 71 predicted proteins | sample ETN07SmetaG_FD_185786 | JGI IMG/M metagenome (GOLD analysis project Ga0207991, IMG submission 185786) | Marine microbial and viral communities from oxygen minimum zone, Eastern Pacific Ocean - ETNP2014F14-07SV275 (SPAdes) (version 2) | ecosystem: Environmental > Aquatic > Marine > Oceanic ...
GAAAGATGCCTCAGAAACACAGAATGTTACCTCAGCATTAAGAAATAGAGGCTATTCAGAGGCGGAAATAGCTAAAATATGGGGGGGAAACCTAATGAGAGTGCTGGATGAAACTCAAAAAATAGCAGAACAAATGCAAAAAGGAGAGTTATAAATGAAACTTTTGACCTAATCTAGCAATATTAAAGCCCTTTTGTAGAACATTTCTTGATATATCGCTATTAATATCAAGCATTTGATTGGTATGGTTCATATGGATAAAATACACCTTATCTCTTTGATAATCAGGCAATTGATATAATAAATCCATAGTTTCTATAACTAAAGGATGGGGTATTTCATTAATATCCCTATTTATTTCTGTATTTGTATAAAATGTAGCATCTATAAAGGCATAATCAACGTTAGACAATATTTCAAGTATATTTATTGACCATTTGTCCCATTTATCAATATCTGGAAGGAAAAGAGCGGTTTTATTAGGCCCAACTATTAAAAAAGCTGAAGTTTCAGAGAATTCATCTCGATGTGGGACGCTAATAGGCACAACAGTCAAATTAGGCCTAATTTCAATAGTATCTCTAAAATTGATCTTATTTAAAGCTATATTCTCAAGATTGACTAACTGTGACCATGGGCCATTTAAGTTAATAAAATCATACATTCTAGGTAAAACATTAACCTTAATTCCCTTTGATCCCAGAGCTTCACGACCAAAATACATTAAACCAGCATAATGGCCAATATGAGCATGGGTTATAAATATGTTTTCAGGAAGAATAAACTCATTAAATATATCATTACCTATCAATCTTAATTGATCAGAAATGTCAGGAGTAACATCAAATAAAGAATATTCTTTATTTGATGTGTCAACTAAAGCTAAAGATGTGACATAATATTGCTTTTTTTCATTAAATGCATTAACACAAATTTTTTCATCACATCCAATATGAGGTAAACCTGCATCTTGAACATTTCCAAGAACATAAATAAATGGTGAATTATTATTTTGAGAGAAAACTGGGTAAATTGAGAAAATCAAAATTACTATACCTAATCCAGTTTTTAATAGATTATGGATAGAGAATTTTATTAAGTTTTCAGAGTTCATTTAAGTTAATTTACAATATTTAAAATGAAAAATTTATACCAAAATAGAAATTTCTTTTTGGAGCAGGCTCATAATACCTTTTTCCAAATGCGTTTATTCTAATGTTATCGTAGTAATCTTGGTTGAAAATATTATTAGCACCTAAAAATATTTCACTGTTACTCAATATTTGTTTTGAGTATTTTACATTAAGCAGGTTGTATGAACTAATTAACCTTTCATTTAAGTTATCTGCATATCTTTCACCAATAAGTCTGTTAGATATTATCAAAGATCTTCTTTTAGAGAGTTTAAAGATTAACTCCAGGTCTAATATTTGATCTGGAATACCTGGAATTAAATTATCGGCAATGTTATTCCCGTCAATTACAAAATCTTTAAATTTATTTTTGCTCAAGGTGTATGATACGTTGAACTTGCCTCCATTAAAGAATAATTGAGAACTTAACTCTAAACCATATCTAGATGTTGAGCCAACATTTTGATAAAAGTTCTTTCCTGGAAATTGCTCAAGCTCATACGGAAGTATTTCATTATCTGAACTTATTACATATGCAATGGTTTCAAGTAGGATATTTGAAAATGATTTTCTCCAGCCAATTTCAAAATTTACAGAAGAACTTGATTTCAAATCCTCATTTAAGCCGCTACCATTTGGATTATTGGAAAGCTCATTTAATGTCGGGGTCTCAAAACTTGTTCCTAATGAGAAGAAAATATTATCAGATGAGTTAATACTGTAAGATAAACCAAAAGATGGGTTAATCTTATCTAAAATGACTGAACTACTTGAGTCTGTTCCAATATTATTTATATCATATCTGAAACCGTATCTAATAAGAAACCCTGAATTAAAACTTGTTTGGCTAACCAAGTAGAGTCCTGTGCTCTTGAATTTTTCAATTTGATCAAAAGTCATTTCACCCTGATCACCAAAGTCATTCTTAAACCTTTTTCTATCATCTGATTGATTAAGATAATCAAGTCCTAATACAATAGTTCTAATTTTATTATCTAAATTGAATGTTCTAGTATACTTTGATCCAAATCCATAATAATCTCTATCTAGTGTAATAACACCTCCATAGTTAAATGGGAGTTTTGAGAAAAAATCTCTTTTTTGATAAAAGAAATAACTATCAAAGAATGAATCTTCATCTCTTTTATGATTCCATGAAAAGCCAGTCTTTAAATGCTTTACTTTTTCATACGTATCATAATCAATATTATTTTTTCTTGCTTGTCTTCGATCATTTTCTACTTCGCTAAGCTTTAATCCACCTGCATCATATGCGTATGGACTGTCTGCATAATTTATCTGCCAAACTATTTTATTCTTGTCATCTAGATCATTAATATATTTTAGATTTAAAATACTTGATTTGTATCCGCTTTGATCTCGGTAACCATTTGATCTTCTTTTATCATAGTGAATAACTAAACTTGAATTCTTCCAATCTAAAATTCTCGTTGCTTGAAGTGATTGATATTGGTAGGCTCCAAAAATTCCTGAATATTTATAGTATTTCTCAGAACTATCTGTCAATGTATTAACACTTATCACTCCTCCTGCCGAATTTCCATAAAGATTTGCATTAGGACCTCTTAAAATTTCAATATTAGATATTAAGCCTAATGGAAGATTATCTAACTGACTTTGGCCATCTGGTGTTGTTTCTGGAATTCCATCAACTATTAATTTTATACCTCTTATTCCAAATGCTGATCTTGCTCCAAACCCTCTAATAGAAATTCTAAGATCTTGAGAAAAGTTGTTTGAAGAAGTTGTAAATAATCCTGGAATATTTCTGGTAAAATCTGAAAAAGAAGATTGAGAATTAAAGTTCTTGTCTAATCTAAAATTCTTAACAGAAACTGATAGGGGAATCTGCTTATTGTTTGAATTAATCTTTGTTGACTTAACAATTACATTCTCTAGATCAATCTTTTGAATTGAATCTTGATGGTTAGAAAAGATTAAAAAAGGAATTAGAAGAAAGACACTACTGATATACCTTAACATAATCTATTTCGAAAGTTGCTTCTGTAAAGTCAGGATCTATATAGTAATCTGTAAAGTGTCCTCCTACAGCTAAATTAAGTAAAATAAAAAATGGTTTGTTAAAAGGACCATTAGTACTTAGAAGTGGAAATTCATGATGCTTAGTTTCATCTACAAAAAATTCTATTTTTTGTGGGGACCATTGAACTGAAAAAACATGAAACTCATCAAAAGGATTATCAATTACTCTTTCACCTCTAACAAAATGACCATTAGGATTAGGGCCGAATATAGTATTTGGAAGATTTTCATATTGATATAAATGAAAAGACTCATGGTAGTGAACAGCTGAAGAAATTAAACCGGGCTCATTAACAGTAGATTCCTTTAACCAATCTCCATGTTCAAGTATATCCATTTCTCCACACATTGGCCAACCTACCTCCAATTCATTTGCCCCGAGAAGCCAAATTGCAGGCCATAACCCCTCTCCATATGGTATCTTTGCCCTTACTTCAACTTTTCCATATGTAAATTCAAATTTATCCATTGTGTTTAATCTGGCAGAGGTGTATTCTTTACCATTAAAATTTTCTTTTTTAGCAGTAATCTTCAAAATACCATCTTCAATTCTAACATTGTCTGATTTATCAGTATAAAACTGAAATTCACCATTATACCATCCACCTTCCACTGGCGGTATTGTTTCAGGGGTCCATTTATCAAGTGAGATTGATCCGTCTTCATCAAATTCATCAGACCATACAAGCTCATTATTAAAAACATATACATTTGTTGGTGTGTTGGTATTGTTATTTGTAATAACAGTGTTATTATCTGTAGGGGTCTCGTTTGATTTGTTACAAGAGATAAGTAATAAGATAACCAGGGCTAAAAGAAAATGATTCTTTTTCATAATTTCTTTTTGAAGATAATTTTTTCAAATCTAAACAATATTTATCATTAGTAGATAAAGATTTTTAATCAATGATAATTATTTTTATTCTTTTAATTTTTCTATATTTCAAAAGAATAAAAAAGATAAAGCATGCCCTCTGAATCATATGAAATTGTTCCATCATTTATTAATGGTGAATGGTTGTCAATTAAGAAAGACAGGTGTACTAACGTTTATAATCCTGCAAAAGGAGAAATAATATCAAAAACTCCAATGTGCGGTAATAAAGAATTAAATAAAGCTGTTGAAGCTGCAGAAAAAGCCTTTGTTTCATGGTCTAGTTTGCCTTCCAATAATAGAGCTCAAATTCTTTTTAATTACAGGTCTTTAATAAAAGAGAATTTAGAAGAAATTGCAAAAATAATTTCAACAGAAAATGGTAAAACTCTAGCTGAGGCCAAAGGTGATATTCAAAGAGGATTTGAAGTTGTTGAATTTGCATGTGGCATTTCTCAACTCTCAAAAGGTGAAAGTCTAGCAGAGGTTGCACCTAATATTGATGCCACAACAATTAGAGAACCTCTTGGAATTTGTGCTGGGATAAGCCCTTTTAATTTCCCTGCAATGGTGCCAATGTGGATGTTCCCATTAGCAATAGCATGTGGAAATACATTTATTTTAAAACCTAGTGAAAAAGTTCCTTTAACTGCCGTCAAACTAGTCAAGCTTTTTGAAAAAGCTGGATTGCCTAAAGGAGTTTTAAACCTAATCCATGGAGGTAAAGAAATTGTTGATGGATTGTGTACACATCCAAAAATCAGTGCTGTAAGTTTTGTCGGATCATCTATTGTTGGACATCATGTTTATTCTCTTGCATCACGCAATGGAAAAAGAGTTCAAGCTGGAGGTGCTGCAAAAAATGCTCTTCTAGTAATGCGAGATGCAGAACCTGATTCAACATTAAGAGCAATAATGAGTTCTTCTTTTGGCTGTGCTGGACAAAGATGTATGGCTGGTTCTTTATTAGTTGGTGTTGGTGATGTTAAAGAGTCATTAAAAGAAAAGGTTAGTGGAGCTATTGATAAACTTGTTGTTGGAGACCCAATAAAAAATGAAAAAACTGAAATGGGACCAGTAATTGATGGCAACTCACAAGAGAGAATTTCAAAAATAATTGAAAAGATAGAAAAAAACGGGGCATCACTGATAAACGATGGAAGAAAACTTATCGATAATGAAGGTTACTTTATAGGACCAACTTTATTTGATAATGTTAACTCTGATATGACTGTATTCAGTGAAGAAATTTTTGGGCCTGTATTGTCTATTTTAAATCCAAAAAATTTAACAGAAGCTATCCAATGGTTGAACAAATTAAATTATGGTAATGGGGCAACTATTTTCACAACTAGCGGAGCTTCAGCAAAAGAATTTAGAGCATCCATTAAATGCGGTATGGTAGGAATTAACGTTGGCGTTCCTGCTCCTATGGCAATGTTTCCATTTTCAGGTTGGAATGAATCTTTTTATGGAGACTTACATATGCAAGGATCAGAAGGAGTTATGTTTTATACTCGTCAAAAAGTTATTCTTTCTAGATGGGATCACTCATACAAAGACAAACAAGGATGGTGAAAAATAAACTATATCTATGGAGTTAATACCACATGATGGCATTTCACTAATTTCAATTACAAGAGGATTCCTTGGAATATCAACAATATTGGTTATAGCTTACTTACTAAGTAATAATAAAAAAAATATTGATTGGAAAACAATAGGTATTGGTGTTTTAAGTCAATTGATTATTGCTATTGGTGTTATAAAAGTTGATGCAGTTGCAATCTTTTTTGAAAAAATAGGGGAAGTGTTTTTAGCAATTGTAGTGTTTACTAATGCGGGGACTAAAGTTCTTTTTGGAGAATTAGCTGACTCTGAAAAGTATGGAGCAATTTTTGCATTTCAGATTCTCCCAGTTATTATATTCTTTTCTGCTTTAACATCTGTCTTATATTATTATGGGATAATTCAAAAAGTAGTTAAAGGAATGGCTTGGCTTCTTGCCAAATTATTAAATATCTCCGGACAAGAAAGTCTCGCCGTAGTAGGTAATATTTTTCTTGGACAAACAGAAGCTCCTCTTCTTGTTAAAGGCTATTTAAACAAAATGAATAGGTCAGAGTACTTTCTTTTAATGACTGGAGGCATGGCAACTGTTGCAGGAAGTGTTCTTGCTGCATATATTGGTTTTTTAGGAGGTGATGATCCTGTTCAAAGAATAGAAGTTGCAAGAAATCTTATTATAGCATCTGTTATGGCTGCCCCTGGAGCAATAGTAATTTCAAAGTTAATGTGTCCTCAAGATGAAAAAATTAATAAAGACTTTAAGGTAAACGAAGACATTACAGGAAATAATTTATTAACTGCTATAACAAATGGTACAAGAGATGGAATAAAAATGGCTGTTAATGTTGGAGCAATGCTGTTAGTATTTCTTGCCCTTATCGCATTAATAAATGGTATTTTATTTCAAGGGGCTGATTTATTAGGAATAAATGAGTGGATCAAAAACAACACTGTTTATGAATCTCTTTCTTTAGAATTAATGTTAGGATATATTTTCGCCCCTCTAATGTGGTTAATTGGAATCGCTAAAGAAGATATGACATTAATGGGTCAACTTTTAGGGGTTAAAATTGTTGCAAGTGAATTTGTTGCTTATATCGAGTTAGCAAGTCTAAAAGATTTAACTAGCGTAATCCATTTAACATATGAGAAATCTGTTATAATGGCAACTATAATGTTGTGTGGTTTTGCAAATTTTGCTTCAATAGGGATTCAAGTTGCAGGGATTGGAATACTTGCTCCTAAAAAATATAAGCTTCTAACTGAATTAGGTTTTAAAGCAATGATTGCCGGAACTCTTGTTTCACTTTTATCGGCAACAATGGTTGGAATGATTTTAGGTTAAATTATCTTGTAGTTGACATTTTTTTCCAAAACTTCATAAGTAAATAAAGAGATAAGATTGAAATAGCTAAAAAGCTGAATCCGAGATTGTATTGGCCATATAGTAAATACCCAATCCCAAATAAAATACTATAAACAGATAAGCTTCCAAAGACCATACATAAAATCCCATTTGGGACATCCCATTTTTCTTTTGTTCCACTTATATTAATACCATTCTCTTCTGAAATCTGAACTACCTTTTTCCATCCTGGACCACCTGGTTGTATTTTCTTATAAAAGTTTTGTAAAGTTTCCATCGAAGAAGGTGGAGTCATAAAGGTTACAATAATCCATGAAATTGTAGTTAAGGTCACTCCTAATATTAACTTTTGTTCAACAGAAAAATCATTTGGGAAAAACTCAAGACATAAAGCGATTAAAAAAGAAACAATCATTGCCGTTAATTCACTATATACATTTATCCTATACCAAAACCATCTAAGAATAAATATAAGACCTGTTCCAGCACCTATTTGTAAAATGATCCCAAATGCTTGAAGCGAATTATTAAGATACAGTGCAAAAAAAGCAGATGCAACCATAAGCAAAACAGTAAAGACTCTTCCCATAAAAACATAATGTTTTTCTGATTTATTTTTCACATAAAACCTTTTATAAAAATCATGAACTAAGTAAGAAGAACCCCAATTTAAATGAGTAGATATTGTTGACATAAATGCTGCAATTAACGATGCGACTAGAAGGCCTAGTAGTCCTGGGGGAAGAAGAGATATCATAGCAGGATAAGCTAAATCATGTCCAACAATTGTATTTGGGTAAGCTTCTTGAAGAGAATTCAAATCAGGAAAAACAATAATTGATGCAAGGGCAATCAATATCCATGGCCAAGGTCTAACAGCATAATGCATGAAATTAAAAAGTAATGTTGCCCATATAGCATTTTTTTCATCCTTTGCCGATAGCATCCTTTGTGCGATATAACCTCCTCCACCAGGTTCTGCCCCTGGATACCAGACTGCCCACCACTGTACAGCTATTGGAATTATAAAGACTGCAATAAAAAGATCACGATTCGCAAAATCAGGTATTAAACTAAGCTTAGGTATAACATCAGGGTGAGATAAAAGATTTGATAAGCCTTGAATTTGAGGTAAATTAACTATCTCATATGCAGCCCAAAAAGTTGCTCCCATCGCAAGAATAAACTGAAAAAAGTCAGTTATTATAATTCCTCTTAAACCACCTATAGAACTATATGTAACAGTTATAATACATGAAATTAGAAGGGTTTGAACCGGATCTAATCCCAATAAAGCTCCACCTATTTTTATACCTGCCAAGCACACACTCGCCATAATTAAAACATTAAAAACAGCTCCTAAATAAAATGCTCTAAACCCTCTAAGAAATGCAGCGCCTTTTCCACTATATCTTAATTCATAAAATTCAAGATCTGTTAAAACATTTGACCTTCTCCACAGCTTTGCATATATAAAAACAGTTAACATTCCAGTTAACAGAAATGCCCACCAAACCCAATTTCCTGCAACTCCATTTGTACGAACAATATCTGTAACCAAATTTGGAGTGTCTGCAGAAAAGGTAGTTGCAACCATTGAAATTCCTAATAACCACCAAGGCATTTTTCTTCCTGACAAGAAAAACTCTGTAATATTTTTACCAGACTTTCTTGAAGCAATTATTCCTATAAAAAGAGAGATAACAAAAAAAGAAGCTATTATAAGCCAATCAATATTATTTAATTGCATTGTAAAACTGTTATCTTAGTATAATAAAAACTGGTTATTATGCATTATAGTAAATATATAATTTATTTGGTGTTTACAACATCATTTTTTCAATTAGTGTCTGCGCAGGATAATTCTAATAGCTCCTCAAAAGGTATAAAATTATCTTCCGAACCAAAAAAGAAAAAATCATTATTAAAACCTAGTAACTTTAGTAACCCCTTTTTAAAAAAACTGAAAAACAAAGATGTAAAAGATTTTTTTCCAGATAGTGATATGAATAAAAATTCATCAGAAGACTTTATTGATAATACTAAATACTATCTAACTAGATTAAATGCTCAAGCAAATGAATCTAAAAAAAACATAAATAAGTTTAAGGTAGATATGTTTTTAGGGGAAATAAGTACTGATGGAGAACTTATTACTATTGTCTTAAGAGATCATGAATATCCAGATGGAGATATAATAGAGGTTTTAGTTAATGATAAGATTGTGTTGCCGGCTATCCTTCTTTCTGAAAAAGCAGTTGGGTTTAAACTAGATTTAAAAGCTGGATTTAATGTAATAGATTTTGTTGCATTAAACCAAGGAAGTTCTGGGCCTAATACGGCTGAAGTAAGAGTGTATGACGATATCGGAAATCTTGTAGGCTATAACCGTTGGAATCTTGCTACCGGAGTTAAAGCAACATATATAGTTTATAAAAACTAGCTATAAACTTCTAACATTCCATTGATAAATTTATCAACTTCTTCACTTGTTCCAGTGCTTATTCTACACCAATCATAAAATGGGGGAAAAGGCCTACCTATTATTACTTCCTTGTCAAGCATTTGAGCTCCTAGTTCATCAATATGTTTTTTAGATTCGAAGAAAATAAAGTTGGTACTTGATTTGATATACTTTAAATTAAGGTAATCAAGAAGTTTATAAATTTTTGATTTTCCTTCTTTTGCTTTTTTTAATGAAAAGTTATAAAATTCCTCATCTTTAAGAGCTTCAGTGGCAGCTGCTACAGCAAGGACATTTGTTTGAGCAACAATTTTTTCTCTTCCATATGGAGTATATTTACCAAACAACCTATCTGCAAGCTCAGGTCTTATAACTAGATAACCTATTCGTAGTCCCGCTAATCCATATACCTTCGAGAAGGTCTTGGAAACTATAACATCTTGATTTTTTCTAACCAGATAATCCATTGATGGGTATTCTGTGTCTTCTATATAGTCATAATATGCCTCATCACTAAAAATTACCGTTTTCTTACTAACCTTTTGACAAAATTCAACTAGGTCGTTTTTGTCTAATAATGTTCCTGTTGGATTGTTTGGATTACACAGAAAAATCATTTTTGTCTTATTAGAAATATTTTGTTCAATTGATTTAAGATCATAACCCTTATTTGAATCAACTGGAATCCACTTAACTGTTGCACCCCAAGATTTTGCATAATCAGCTAGTGCAAGAAAAGTTGGTTGGCCTGCAATTACCTCACCACTTTGATTGGCTACTGCAAGACCTGATAACTTTAATGCTTCTGTTGAGCCTCCTGTTATAATAATGCTTTCTGGTTCAACACCATGTTTTTTTGCAAGTTTTTTCTGTAGCTCAGACATATATTCATATGGATATCTACAAGCATTTTCAAATGATTCTGTAATAGCTTTTAGAACTTTCTGAGATGGTCCATAAGGGTTCTCGTTAGAACTTAGTTTTATTTTTTTCGCTAATGATCTTGGATTAAATTTTATTATTTCTTCAGCAGTTAATATAGATGGGGCTAGAAGAAATCCTCCAATTCCCAATGATGATCTTAGCCACGCTCTTCTTGATTGCATAATTTTTTATTTAATTCATAAAGTATAAAAGAATCTATTCTTTTCAAAATTTAATCATTAATTTTCGGTATGGTTGAAATATTTAGTTCTATAGAAAGCTACTTAAATTCTATTTTATACCCTCTTAATTGGGTTATGTTTATTTTGATAATTGGAGGCGGGCTTTATCTAACTATTCAATCAAAAGCTAAACCATTATTAAAAATAAATAAAGCTTTCAGGCTTCTTTTATCCAAGGATCAGTCCCAGAAAGGTATTTCTAGGTTTCAAGCGTTATCTGCGGTATTAGCGGCAACAGTTGGACTTGGGAACATTGCTGGAGTGTCGATAGCTATTCATCAAGGTGGTCCTGGAGTTCTTGTCTGGATGTGGATAACTGCGATTGTTGGATCAATCATCAAATTTTATTCTTGTTCTCTCTCTATAAAAATGAGAGATAATGAAAGCTACAAAGAACCATTAGCTGGACCGATGTATTATATGAAAACTGGGATAAAAAAATATGGAAAACCTCTTGCAATATGGTTTTCTATTGCTGGACTTTTTGGAGTACTGCCTGCTTTTACTGCTAATCAACTTACACAATCATATATTGATGTTCTTAACCCCAACCAATTGATTGATCTAGGAGATTTTTGGTGGAAATTAATTATAGGAATCTCTCTAACAATTTTAACTTCACTAGTTATTTTTGGTGGATTAAAATCAATTGTGAAAATAACATCTGGTTTAGTTCCATTTATGGTTGTGGTTTATTTTTTAATTGGTCTTTTTATTTTAATTTCTAATTATTCAATAGTTCCGTCAACATTTAAATTAATTTTTGTAAATGCCTTTGACTTTAACTCTGCAGTAGTCGGTGGTTTTTGGGGCCTTATATTAATAGGTATAAAACGAGCAGTTTTTTCTAGTGAAAGTGGTGTTGGGCTGGCTCCAATTTATCATGGACAATCAACTACTACAAGAAGTACTGATGAAGGATTAGTTGCTATGTTGGGGCCAATATTAGATACAATTCTTATTTGTACAATAACAGGTTTAATTATAATTATCAGTGGTGCTAATTTTCAAGAACTAAATGGAATTGTATTAACTCTTGAAGCGTTTAGACTATTATTTTTTGGATTCGGCGACTATTTGCTAATTTTCATGATCTCCGTTTTTGGAATTTCAACCCTATTAACATATTCATATTATGGTGTAAAATGCTATGGGTTTTTAACAAAGCCTGAAAAAGGGAAGTATTACAATATTATATATATAATAGCAATAATATTTTCAGCATTAGCAACAGTTGAGATTGTAATTGGAATTATTGATATTGCTTTTGCTCTAATGGCAATTCCTAATATGATCGCTATACTTTATCTCGGAAAGCATATTACAAAGGAAATGAAAGAAAGATCTTGGATTTAATCTTCAAAATCTAATGGAGGTGGACCCGGGTTTATAAAAGCCTCATATTTATAATCTCCTTTTCTTTGTATAAATTCATCTTTTATTGTGTTTCTTAACTTTGGGTCCTTATAGATGTCAATCATAGACATTCCCAGAACTTTTGCTGCATATAACATGCCTTTGTGACCTATTGACATTCCAGAGCTAGCAACTACAGCCCATGAGTGCCAAGGAACACCATAAGGTGCAACGGTTACCCCAAGACTTACAACTGGAAAATTATAACTTACATCGCCAACGTCAGTTGAGCCTCCTCCTGGGCTTTCTATAGTTTCCCGTAACGGTTTAATTTTTCCATCAATGCCAAGTTTAGGTTTACCAACAGCTTCCTGTATTTTATATGCAAAGTCTAATTCATCTTTAGAATATTGAATATCTCCTAAATATTCTAAATTCTTTTGTACTACAGCTCCTCCCTCTCTATTTGGAAGCAGATCATGAATACCAGAGATTAGTGAAACTTTATAATCTACATTAGCTAAAATTGCTGCACCTTCAGCCATTTTCTTTACCCTTTGATAAACTTCATTCATGCCATCGCGATTTATATCTCTAACTCTAACCCATATTTTAGAATAGTCTGGAACAACATTTACAACTTTTCCCGCATCTTGAATATGATAGTGCATTCTTACTGAAGGTTTAACATGTTCTCTATATGCATTAATTCCATGAGCATATAACTCAAGCGCATCTGATGCACTTCTGGCATTCCAGGGATCAGCAGATGCATGGGCTGACTGTCCTGAAAACTCAACTAAAAAGTCAATTAATGCAAGTGATTTTTGAACATTTGCTTCTGTCTTATCTGCAGGGTGCCAGTCCATTATTATTTCAGAATCATCAAATATTCCTTCTCTTATCATCCAAAGTTTTCCAAAAAATTTCTCCTCTGCTGGAGTTCCAAAAAACTTAATTGTACCTTTCAGTTTACCCGCCTCAATTAAATCTTTTATTGCAGTAGCTGCCCCTAAACTAGCTGTCCCAAACAAATTGTGACCACATCCATGTCCTGAACCTCCATCTATAATTGGATCTTTATAGGGCACTGGTTTTTGAGATATTCCAGGTAATGCGTCAAATTCTCCAAGAATTCCAATTACTGGTGCTCCTTCTCCATAAGTTGCTACAAATGCTGTTGGAATCCCAGCTACTCCTTTTTCAATTTTAAAGCCATTTGCCTCTGCATAACTAATTAAGTGATCTGAAGAGGTGTGTTCCTTAAATGCCAGTTCTGCAGATTCCCAAATTTTATCACTAATCGAAATTAGTTCAGAAGATTGTTGATCAATTGCATTGATAAGTTCTTTTTTGAGCTTTGTTGTGCTTTGTGCATTAAGAATAGATGATATAAAAAGGGACGCAAATAATAATGGAAGTGCTTTCATTAGTTAATAATTTAATTGTTTGTTAAAGCTGTAATTTACAAATAATATTTATTTTAGAGCATGAGATTATTTAAGGATATTAAAGGAAACAATATTGACCCTGTTAATCATACTTTATCTGTTATCAAAGATTTTCCCTCTGTTAAAATTCATGTGGGATCAGACTCCCAAAACGTTGGTAAAAAAACAAATTATACAAGTGTAATTGCATACAGACTTGGAACTCGAGGAGTTCATTATATTTTAAGTAAGTCATCTGTTACAATCATTGATGATATGTGGAGACGTCTTTGGCTAGAGGCTGAACATAGTATAATAGTCGCGGAATGGCTAACAAAGCAAATAAGCGTCAAGGTTGAGATAGACATGGACTATAATTCAGACGAAGCATATAAATCCAATAAATTAATTTCTGCTACAAAGGGTTGGGCTAATTCTTTAGGCTATAAGGTTAATGTTAAACCAAATAGTCAAATTGCTACTAGAGCCGCTGATCATCATTGTAAATAATTATTCTATTATTTTCTCAAATATTTTCTCATCGCCAAATCTGATAACATCAGCAGCTGGCAAACCTGTTTCTTTTTCAACTTTTGAAATATAGTTTTTTGCTTCATTGTCATTTAATCTAGATGTGTTTAAAGAAACCCCTACAACTTTAGAATTAGCATATGTCCCTAAAACATTTGCAAGCTCTTCATTTAGTTTAATAAAACTTAAAAGATTAGGGACTTTTACCCACTCAGGAGAGCGTAATGTGTTATTGTGGGCAAGGTGACATAAGATCATATGAGTAGGACAAGTTCCTCGCATAAGTGGAAGCGTGGCACTGCTTCCGGGGTGCAGAATTGATCCTTGCCCCTCTACTATAATAACATCTTTATCTTTTTCTTCCATAACTGCATGCTGAACTGCTCCACAAGCATAGTCTAACTTATACGCATCAAGAGGTATTCCTTTCCCTGTTATCATTATACCAATCTGACCAGTTGCAACAAACCCCACATTAATGTTTTTGTTTTTTAGATAAGAATATAGCTCCAAACCTGTAGTCATTTTTCCTGCTGCCATATCAGTTCCAATCATTAAAACCCTCTTGTTATTTAATTTAAGGGTTTCTCCAGAACCAATTTTTGGTATAAACTTAGGAGTTCTTGTGTCCCATATCCACTGATTAGCCTTATCAACTATATAGCTTGAATATTTATCATTTAGATTTACATGAAGACCATTAATTAATGATAGGCCTAATTTTAAGGCTTTTATTATTGTTTCCTCCCAGTGATCTGGAAGAACTCCTCCTGAAGTTAGCACACCCAATAAAAGAACTGATGCTCCCATTGATTTAGCTTTTTCAAGAGAATCCACTATTAAAATATCCTTCTTAATTATAGGTGAAACTTCTGAAACAACTTTTCCAGAATGAGTGCTGTCTATTACACATACAATCTCATTCTCAAGGTATCTCATTGCGCTAATTCCCATCTTCCCATAATCATCATCTAGGCTTCCTTCCATCCAAATTGCTACCTTATCTTTATTGTTAAACATAGTTTTCAATATTTAAGTTTGCACCATGACCATCGCCATTGCTAGTCATAGTTACTCCATTAATCATAACTGCTCCTGAACTTGGATCTGGAGATAAATTATAGTGAGAATCAAGGTCAACATAATCAATTATTCCAGTAAGCGATGCCCCAGCTGAAATACTGACTGAGGATTCACTCATACACCCTATCATAGTCTTTAATCCAAATGATCTCGCTGTATTTAAAATTCTTAAAGCTTCAGTGATGCCTCCACATTTCATTAATTTTAGGTTAACCCCATCAACAAAGTTTGCTAGCCTAGGGACATCTTCTGAAAACCTACATGACTCATCTACAAATATTGGCAAACTCCTTCCTTTAAATAAAAATTTTAATTGGTCTTCATTACCCTCTGAAAGAGGCTGTTCAATGTATTCCGCATTTCTTTCAGACAACCATTTGATCATTTCTTTAGCATCATCAAGAGCCCAGCCACCATTTGCATCAACTCTAATTGAAATTTTTGATGACTTGGTACTTTCTAGAACCTGAGAATAAATCTCTTTATCGTAATCAATACCATTTGGTGAGCCTAATTTAATTTTAAGAGCCCTAACTTGTTTGTTTTTAAGTATTAGCTCAACCCTTTTTTTAACAACTTCAGGGGGATTAATTCCAACAGTTATTGAAGTTGGTGTCGACGGTTTAGGAATCCCTAATAAATCATTTAATTGCAGGTTCGCTTTCTTTGCTTTTAAATCCCATAATGCAATATCCAAAGCTGCCAAGGCACATGGTGGAGTTTTTAATTCCTTGCCTTTTTGATAAACCTCATAAATAGACAACCCTTCAATTCCCTCTTCTATTAGCTTCACAAGAGACTCTTCTACTTGAATTGCAGAAGACGCTCCCTCAGTTTTACCTGGAGCAGACTCCCCCCATGCTGTAATGCCATCTTCAATAAGTTCAATAAAGACATTTTGTGACTCAGAATGAATACCTCTACTGATTTGTAGCGGGAACTTTTTCTTTAAGTTTACTTTGTGAAATTTTATTATCATTTACTAGATAATACTCTAAGATAACTATTTTACTTTTCTACCTTTTTTCTTATAAGCATCTAATTCTTCTCTAATATAGATTGGTGTTCTATTTCTTCTTGCTATCCATTTTAATTTACCATCAAGATGATACCTTATTAGTGTGCTTTCGCTAACATTTAAATATTCAGCTGCCTTTTTCCTGGGAAGATAATCTATGTGATCTGGGAGTTCTTTAAGATCATACTTTCTAGACATAACCTCTCTAAAGTTTCGATCAATTTGAATGTCACGCTTTGAGACTCTTCTCCCTTCAAAATAAACTGATCTTACTCCAACTGGAAAAAACACTTGATCAAGATCTGTCCATTTTTTTGACATAGCTCACTAATGTATAAATAAATATGAAATATTCCGTTATATTCGTAGTAATTAATCTCTTAACAAATAATGAGGCTGTGTTTGTTTATATTTTTCATTTTTATGGTTACGTTTGAAGCTTTTGCTCAATCTCAATACCATGGTTATACACCGTCGAATCGTGGAACTAGAAATTATGCTGCAGGCATAAATTCTTTTGAATATGGAATAATTGGGTCGAACCAAGATGCAACTGGTTCCCCTGTTGGACTTGTTGCCTCGATAGCTAGAAAAGTTCCAAGTGCAAGAAAAATTAGTGATAAATATGGTAATGCTAGTATTGCATTAAGGGGTAGGAATTCTGTTCAAACCGCTGGCGATGAAGTTTTATGGGATATTGATGGGGTATTGTATTCAACTCCTCCTATGATCGGAATCCATCAAGTTAAATACGTAGAAATTATTAAAGGGATTGCTGCAGCCAATAAGTATGGAAGTGAAGGCGCTGCAGGAGTAATTATTGTTAAAACCGCTGTTGGTGCAGATTATGATGATCTAATCAACTCCCCTAAAAACTTGTGGAGAACTGCAACAAAAAAAAGAAAAAAGAAGATCAACTAAAAAATTAATTTTATGAGAATTTGTCTGAGTATACTTTTAATATTTTTAACAGGACTGGCGAAAGTTCAATCACAAACTAATGAAAAAGGATCAGTGATTAAAAATGCTAAAATAGTTTCTTCTCAAACACTTGTTGATGCACTTGCAAACCGAATTCCTGGAGCTAGAAAAATTACTGATAAATATGGTAACGGTAATATTGCTCTAAGAGGGAGACAGTCTTTCAAAACCTCTGGCAATCAAGTTTTATGGGAAATTGATGGGATTATATACCCTAACCCACCAACTCTAAATGTAAATCAAGTAAAATATGTAGAAGTTTTAAAGGGTTTAGCAGCAACAAACAAATATGGGAGTGAGGGAGCTGGAGGAGTAATTATTGTTAAAACAAATGTTAATCCTGAAAAGATAAATAGTGGGAGAAATCTTTGGACACCAAAAAAAGTCAAACCAAAAAAAGTCAAAAAGAAAAAGAAAAAGAAAAAGAAAAAGAAAAAATCTAAAAAATAGATTTCCATTTTTTTAAAGTAGTTAGCCAAAGAGTAAATCCGGAAAATATAGTTAATAATCCAAAAATTGAAAATACTCTTAATAACAAGTTATTGATATCATCTCTAGTATTGTAATCCATAATATGACTTGCCCATAAAAAATCAAAAACCCTCCAGTCATCATACCTAACTTTTTCAAGAATTCCATTAGATGCATTTATATAGACTTTTAAATTTTTTTCATGATCATATTCAATTACATATGCAGGCAAAGGATTGCCCCTATATTCATGGCCTTTTGGAATACTCTTAATCATAGAAACCCCTTTTATTAATAATCCTTTCACCATGTTTTCTTCAGCAATAATAAGAGCTTGCTCTTTTGAAATCATTGGTAGAAGTTCACCCGTTTTAGCATTAAATAGTTTTGAAGCATTTACCCAAAAAAAAGGTTCTCCTGCAATATCAATTATTTTTATTGAAGATATCTCCCCACTTATTTTATTTATATCTATTAGATTGCTAAAGACTCTTTGAGACAAATTCTCTTTACGAAAATTATCTCCATGAATTTCATCAATATCTGTCCAACTAAAATATAGCCCTGATATTGTCCACAACAAAAATTGAACGCCTATAATTAAACCTAAGTATTTATGAATAGTTCTAATCTTTAGTGAGAATTTAGCTTTCATTTTTTTAAAATTATAATGTTTTTCTTCCCAATATTAGGTATTTTTCCATTATGAAAAAATTAACCCTTATCTCATTTTTAATTTTTACTTCATGTAATCAAAAAACAATAGAAGACTTTAGTGAAGCTGAAATTGTTTCTACAATTAAGCTCCCTAAAGAGATAAACGAGACTTCGGGACTAGAAATAGTGAATAATAATTTTATCACTCACAATGATTCTGGAGGAGATCCTGTTTTATATGAATTTAATGAAGATGGGGTAATTCTTCAAGAATATAATATTAATGAATCCTCTGACTCTAATTTAACAAATGAAGATTGGGAAGACATAGCACAAGATGGACAGTATCTTTATATTGCCGATACCGGAAACAACTTTGGCAATAGAAAAGATCTTAGGATTATTAAAGTTGATCCGAACAACAGTTTTCAAGCTATTGATGTTATAAATTTCTCCTATCAACAACAAGGGTCTTTTTTCCCAAGACTCCATCACAAATTTGATGCTGAAGGCCTAACAATCATTAATGATGTTATAGCTCTTTTCTCTAAAGACAGAGAATCTTTTAATACTGATTTATATCTTATTCCCTCTAATGGTGGCTCTCTTTTACCTAATAATACATTTAATGTAAACGCATTAATTACTGGAGCTGATTATAATAGTAGCATTGGTCTTTTAGCTCTTATAAGCTATGATTCAGATGGGAATCAATACATAATTTTATTTAGAGACTTTGATCCTCTTAAAGCAAATAGATTTGATAAGTTTAAAATTCCAATTGACAAATCTCAAATGGAATCAATTAAGATTATAAATGAAACAGAATTTTGGATTACTTCTGAAGATGAAGGCAGCGGACATCCCACGCTTTTTAAAATTGTGGTGAGATAAAAACGCTTCTATTAAAACCAATTAACAAAAATTCAAAATTAACCTAGCTAAAAAAGGACTAAACAATAATTTAGAAGCGTTTTTATAATCACATATTAAATTTACATTTTAATCTGGAGCGATTTTTTTAAAAAAAAGTTAAAATTTAAATTAATCTAAAAGATATGTTATGCTAATTTTTAAGTATGGGTGCCTTTGGAATCTTTGTTTGTAGTTATCTTGAGACATTGAATTAAAAGTTGTTAAGATTTGAAACTTATTTAATCTCTGTAATAATCCTACTTGAATTATATTTCGATATTTTTTAGACTTCATGGTAAGAGATGCGTTATCATTAAAAAGACTTCCCTCTATATTGAAATCATGAAAGTAATATTCTTGTCTGGTTCCAAGATAAAAAGATAATTTATTTTGTTTCATGTTCATTATATTATCAAAAAAGTGAAATGAATCTAGAAGTCCTATCATAATTCCAACATCCAAGCCTGTTTTTATTTGATAAGTTCCCACTTCAGAAAACAATTTTGTTTCAAGGTTAACATTTTCCTCCACATTAAATCCTTTGAAGTAATTGATTAAAAAATTAAGGTGAACCTCTTGAGGCATTTGAGCATTCCATAAAAGATCTGGAAGGTTAAGAGCTAATCGATGATATAGATTTTGCATGCCCTTTGCTAAAGATGCTGATCCCGTTATCCCTAACTTTCCAGATAAAGATAAACTGCTAGTGTCTGTCAAAGCTCTTTGATTTTTATATTTAAAAAACAACCATCCACTATATGGATAATCATATTTTCTTGGGTATACCTCATCCTTTATAAAGAACTGACTAGATGGAGTATAAATTTCCTGACCTATTGTAAAATGATTAATTAGTGCTTTCTCGTTTTTTGATTTAGCAAATTTTGAATATGTCAAAAAAATACCACTTGAATAATAAAAATCTTTTGCAAAATATAGGTCATTATCTACGTCAAGGTTAATTGTATTTTGACTATATAAAAAATTTGTAAACAGAACAGCTAGGTAAATTTTTTTTGGTAATAAAATATTTTTTAAGGGCAATTATTTTAAATTTATATCAAAGTTAATTATATATTATTGATCATATAATATGAATATTCGGCAAGCAATAAGTAAAGACCTTGATGATATAAAAAAAATAGCGGACGCATGCGCTATTGATATGACTAACTATAGTGTTTTTCAATGGAATGAAAAATATCCTTCGAAAGAGGTTTTTAAAAATGATATAGATTCAGGCTCATTATATGTTCTCGAAAAGAATAAGCAAATCATAGGCTGTATTATGCTAACTGCTTTTAAAGATGACGTATATAAAGATGTACAATGGTTAACTAAAGATTCTAAAAACTTATACTTACATCGATTAGCTGTAGACCCCCGTTTTCAAAAAAAAGGAAATGGAAAAAAATTAATGGATTTTTCTGAATCCTTTGCTGTTGAGAATAATTTCATTTCTATTCGATTAGACACATTCAGTTTAAATCAGAGAAATAATAAATTTTATAGATCTCGGGGATACACTCAGCTAGGAGATGTTTTTTTTCCAATGCAAAGTGACCTTCCATTTCATTGTTATGAAAAAGTGTTACTTTAAAACCCTAATTTTTTAAGATCCTTATTTTCATCTGCACTGTCAATTCTTAAACTTCCACAATCAAGTGGAATAGAAACAATTTCTGGTACTGGAAAATCTTCAGATGAAATATTAAGGTCCTCATGTAAATACGCATTTTTCATATATTGCGCCCATATTGGCAATGCCATTGTAGCTCCTTGACCAAAAGCAATATCCTCAAAGTGAACTGAACGATCTTCTCCTCCAACCCAAACTCCAGTAACTAAATTTGGCACCATCCCCATAAACCAACCATCACTTTGATTTTGAGTCGTCCCAGTTTTACCGGCAATTGCATTTTCGAAAACATATGGATATCCTGTTATAATATTTTTATATATGTAATTAGATTCTTCAAGACCTGCATGTCGTAACCTTCCTCCAGAACCATATTTTGTTACCCCTTCCATTAAATTAAGAGTAACATATGCCACTTCTTCACTTAATACATCTGTAGTTTCAGGAATTACCTCAAAAAGAGGGATTCCATTTTTATCTTCAATTCTAGTAATAAAGATAGGCTCTATAAATATTCCCTTATTTACAAATGTACTATACGCTCCTACCAATTCATATAGACTAATGTCAGGGGTCCCAAGAGCTATTGAAGGCACCTCTGGCAGATAAGACTTAATTCCCATCTTCTTCATTAAAGTTACAACAGGTTTTGGCCCTACTTGATCCATAAGCCTTGCACTAACAGTATTAATTGAATTTGCTAATGCATTTTTTAAGTTTCTGGTTTGACCATATTTATTATTTGAGTTTTTTGGACACCAAGCGTCAATATTACCATGCTTCATTGGCTCAATACAATAAAGAGCATCAGGCAAGGTATGGCACGGAGACAATTTCAACTGATCAATAGCAGTAGCATAAAGAAAAGGCTTAACTGTTGATCCAATCTGCCTTCTTCCTTGTTTTACCTGGTCATATTGAAAATGTTTAAAATCAAATCCTCCAACCCAAGCTTTAACATGTCCGGTTTGTGGTTCCATAGACATTAAAGATGATCTTAAGAAATGTTTATAATAACGTATTGAATCAACAGGTTTCATAATAGTATCTATTTCTCCTTTCCATGAAAAAACTTTCATTGGTGTTTCTAATTGGAAAGACTCCCAAATTTCATCATCACTATTTCCGCTTAACCTCATCTTTCTCCATCTCTCTGATCTCATTGCTGATAATTTTATTAAAGTGTCAACCTGACCTTCTCTAAGATCTCTAAAGGGGGGGGTGGGGTTTTCTTCGGATTCTTTATTCTGAGCAAAAAACTCAGACTGTAAATTATTCATGTGGTCATCCATAGATTGTTCCGCAATTTCTTGTAACCTAGAATCAATTGTTGTGTATATTCGTAGTCCGTCTCTGTATAAATTATATTTGGATCCATCCTCTCTTATGTTTTCTCTTAGCCACTGATTCATAAACTCCTGGAGGTATGCTCTAAAATAAGTTGCTAAACCTTCTCGATGAGACTCAGGAGAATAATCTATATTTAATGGAAGCTGAACTAATGAATCTAATTCATTTTTTGAAATCATCTCGTTTCTAAACATTTGTTGAAACACAACATTTCTTCTTTCTAAAACTAACTCAGGTCGTCTAAGAGGGTTATATAATGATGAATTTTTAAGCATCCCAACCAACATTGCTGCATCTTCTATAAGAAGACTGTCAGGTGTTTTGTTTAAATAAATTTTAGATGCAGACCTAACACCATCCGCATTATTGTTAAAGTCATATATGTTAAGATACATTGCAATAATTTCATTCTTTGTATATCTTTTTTCAATCTGCAAAGCTAAAACCCATTCCTTTGCCTTCTGTAATACTGCTTGTGCAAAACTTCTAGATCTCACTCCAACAAACAATTGCCTTGCAAGCTGTTGTGAAATTGTACTAGCTCCTCCTCTTTTATTTAAAAAAACAATTGCCCTTAGTGTAGATCTCACATCAATACCTGGGTGAGAATAGAATCTTTCATCTTCAGTTGCAATAAGAGCGTTAACTAGGTTTGAAGGAAGTTCTTTATATGTAATAGGAGTTCTATTGTCATTAAAATAATATTTTCCCAAGACCTCCCCATCTGATGAAATAATTTGAGTTGCCAAATTTGTATTTGGGTTTTCTAACTGTTCAAATTCTGGCATTTCTCCAAAATAGCCATTCCCGGTTAAAACAAATAAGGAGAAAAATGAGATTATTCCTGACAGCAATAGTATCCAGTATATTTTTATTAAACGTCTCTTTTTCATTCCTATTAGTATTGATTCAATTTAATGTGACCGGCTCTTCCCTTTTTAAAAATTTTGTTACTATTCTGTTTTCCTTTTCTGAGCTCTTTCTGCTCTTGATACGAAAGTTGAATTGTTTTGTTGCAATCATCCGAACAACAGGTGTTCATTTTTTCTTGACAATTTTTACATTGAATAAACAATAGGTGACAAGCCTCGTTTGTGCAATTTACATGAGTGTCCGCAGGCGCTCCACATTGGTGACAACTAGAGACAATCTCATCAGATATTCTTTCACTTTTCCTTTCATCAAAAACAAAATTTTTTCCTAAAAAATTATTTTCCAGTTTATTCTGTTTTACCTGTCTGGTATATTCTATAATTCCTCCTTCTAGTTGAAATACATTTTGTATTCCTTTGTATTTCAAATACGCACTTGCTTTCTCACATCTTATACCTCCAGTACAATACGTTAAGTAATTCTTGTCTTTACCATTTTTTTCTAATTGGTCATCAATCACTTCAAGAGATTTTCGAAATGTATCAACGTCAGGCTTAATAGCTCTCCTAAAAAACCCTATTTCACTTTCATAATGATTTCTCATATCAATACATACTGTATTATCCTCATTTAACATCTGATTAAATTGCTCCGCATTTAAATGATCACCAATTTTTGTAACATCAAACGATTTGTCATCTAACCCATCTGCCACAATTTTTTCTCTAACCTTAATTGTCAGCTTTAAAAATGATTTACTGTATTGTTCAATTGCTACATTTAGCCTTATTTCATTAAGTGGAGTTAAACTTTTTAGAGACTCCTTAAATTTATTGTAGTTTTCTTTTGGGACAGATAGTTGTGCATTTATTCCTTCTTTAGCAACATATATTCTTCCCAGAACATCTAGCTTAGACCAAACAATAAAAAGGTGGTCTCTAAACAGATTTGGATTTCCAAGCTTAAAATACTTATAAAAAGATAGCGTTATTCTTTCTTGAGAATTTTCATCAATTATTCTGGCGCGCTCTTCAGCACTATGTTTATTGTACAGTTGCATGCTATACTAATATAGAATGCAAAATTACAACTTTTTAATGACCTTAACCCTTTCAGTCATTCAAACCCTCTTGTTTTGGACCAACTAAAAGTAATTCTGTTTGTCGACCGTTAATATATCTGAACCCTTCTTTGCCAAAAAAGCCTGGAACCTCCAACATGATTCTTATATCTTTTTTCCACTCTGGAATATAAACTGTTGTATTTAATTCTATTGCATAAGCTGTGTTATGTTGAAGAGGATAATCTCCAGTTAGTGGAACACCACCTTGTGAATCCCACATACCAAGAGTTGTTCCAGCAGAATGTCCATAGGTTCCAAGTGGATGAGTATATATTGATGGTCTTAGTCCTTCTGCTTTGCCTTGCTTTAAAGACTTTCTTAATATTTCATTTCCTGTAACACCCAGTGCAAAATTATTTGTAAAAATATCCTGTACCCTATTCCCCTCTTTTAATGCATTAACTAAAAAATCTGGAGCACTAGTTTCTCCAGGTTTTAGTACATATCCTAATTCTTGACAATCCGTATTTAGAGTTAAATATGAAATACCAAAATCACAGTGAAGCAAATCTCCTGGTTGTATTCTATCAAATTTTGATTTATTGTCAAATGCATATAAATCACTAGCATCTTTTCTTTGAACATCAACACTAGGGTGGAACCATGTGTCAAGACCTAGATCAATAACCTTTTCACGCATCCACCAAACAACATCGTCGGTAGTGGTAATGCCGGGAGTAATTACTTTTGTTGAAAAAGCTTCTCTAATTATTGCATGACTTATTTCAACTAAATGGGAATAAACGGTCATTTCCATTGCAGTTCTTGTCTCGATCCATGCAATTGCAAGATCTTCTGCTGAAACAATCCTATTCCTGTGTTTATTTGGCAGGACATTATAAAGTTGGTCATAATGATATTTACTAAGGCCATCTGCTAAAGACTCATAACTTGATGAGTTTATACCAATCTTACTAGGATCTTGACTAACGATATAGTCCCTTAATGCTTTCCATTGATTAGGTTGCTTCTCTTTATCCCAAATCGAAGGGATATTGTCTCCAAAAGGATATCTGGTAATTGCAACTGATTTAAACTCATTAGTTTTAGAGTCTATTGAAAAAACTAAAATAGTAGTTCTCCTCGCGTTTAACCATTTAGGAGGTAGCATCGTTTTGATTATTGGATCTTCATTATATTCTCTAGTAATAAGAACCCACATATCAATGCTAGTTTTTTTCATCAATGATGGCAATAAATTATTGAACCTGTCCTGCTGAAGTCCGTTAATAAACTCTGCACGTTCTTTTAAGGATAGAATATCCTGAGCTGAAATATTTACACTTAGTGTAAGACTTAAAATTATTAATATCTTTCTCATAGTTTCATAAAATATAAATATAAAAAATATTACTTTAGTGACAAAGGCATCAATATGGCAGACAAAGATTCAAAACTAAAAGCTCTTAAATTAACGTTAGATAAATTAGAGAAAACCTATGGGAAAGGTTCTGTTATGAAGCTGGGGGATCAAACTATGGAAAAGGTAGAAACTATTTCTTCCGGTTCAATAGGATTGAATCTGGCAATGGGTGTGGGAGGTTATCCTAAAGGGAGAGTAGTTGAAATATACGGTCCAGAATCTTCAGGAAAAACTACACTTGCATTACATGCTATAGCTGAGTGTCAAAAAAGTGGAGGCATTGCTGCATTTATTGATGCTGAACATGCATTTGACCGGTTTTATGCTGAAAAGCTAGGTATTGATTTATCTGAACTTGTAATTTCTCAACCAGATAATGGAGAACAAGCTCTAGAAATTGTAGATAATTTAATTCGTTCTGGAGCACTTGACGCAGTGGTAATTGATTCTGTTGCAGCGCTAACTCCAAGAAGTGAAATTGAAGGAGAAATGGGGGATTCTAAAATGGGTTTACATGCGAGATTAATGTCTCAAGCAATGAGAAAGTTAACAGCTTCTATCAGTAAAACAAATTGTGCAGTTTTTTTTCTGAATCAGTTAAGAGAAAAAATAGGTGTTATGTTTGGTAACCCTGAAACTACAACAGGAGGGAATGCATTAAAATTTTATGCATCTGTTAGGTTAGATATTAGAAGGTCAACTCAAATAAAGGATTCAGAAGGTGCTGTTTTAGGGAATAAAACAAGAGTAAAAGTTGTTAAAAATAAAGTTGCCCCCCCTTTTAAAACAGCAGAATTTGATATTATGTATGGAGAAGGAATTTCAAAAACAGGAGAAATCGTAGACCTTGGGGTCGAGTATGAAATTATAGAAAAAAGTGGATCTTGGTTTAGTTACGGAGGAACTAAACTCGGTCAAGGAAGAGATTCTATTAAAGTTCTTTTAAAAGATAATCCAGAGCTTATGGAGGAATTGGAAGGGAAAATATTTCAAATTATAAGCAACAATAAATAAATTACTTTTTTTGTAGTTCCCTATATTTATTAGCAGCTTTGAGAGGTGCTTTTTTTGGATCTGCGAGCAGCTCATCTTTCATAATTTTACGAGTTTTATCGATTAATTCTGGTACATCTTCTTCAGTCAAATCATTAACTTCAATTTTATCTAGAACTTTTGCCCTTAACTGTCCTGGTTTCCCAAAAATTGGATGCCAAGGAAATTTTAATTTGCAGTCAAACATAACAATCGGTATTATAGGGAGTTTATTCTCTATTGCGATTTTAAACGCACCATGTTTAAAGTCTGCTAATACTGCTGTTTCATCCAGATAATTTGTTTCAGGAAAAATACATATGTTATATCCTTCTTCTAGCATTTTGTTCGCTCTGCCATAAACTTCATGTCTGCTTTTTGAGTTAGATCTGTCTACCAGTATAGCAGCTCTCTTATATACATATCCAAAAATTGGTATACTATATAGCTCTTTCTTGCCAACAAATGTAAATGGTGTTTTATTCAATATAAACATCAGAAAAACATCCATGTAGCTAGCATGATTTGCAATTATTAAACAATTTGTTTCTGTTTTAAGCTTATGTTGATTCTCAAATGAAAGATAAAAGCCGCTCCCATGTAGAATAATTCTAGACCAAAGATTCCTTGCAATCCAAAATAATTTTGCATAGCCTCTGGGCAACATAAGTATTATAACTAAAATGGGGAAATAAAGTATTGTTTGCACGGCACCTAAAGTATAGAACCAAGCCCACCATATTTTAATGACTAATTTATACAATGACCTTACCATTATTAAAGTCTAAAATTAACCTCAAAGGTAAGAGGTATTTTGTTTCAAGATGAAAAAAAAATATCTTTGTTTGTATAATTGTCTTTTTATGGCCAAAATTCTCACTGGAGTTCAGTCAACGGGTACTCCTCATTTAGGAAATTTGCTTGGTGCAATAATCCCTTCAATTCAAATGGCAAATAAGTCAAATGAAGAGTCTTATTTCTTTATTGCCAACCTACATTCTCTAACACAAATTAAAGATCCTGAAGTACTACAAAAAAATACATTTTCTACTGCTGCTGCCTGGCTTTCATTTGGTTTAGATACTAATAAAGCCTGTTTTTTCAAACAAAGCGATGTCCCTGAAGTTACTGAACTAGCATGGCATTTAAGTTGTTTTTTCCCATATCAAAGATTAACATTAGCTCATTCATTTAAAGATAAGTCAGATAATTTGAAAGATGTTAATGCTGGTTTGTTTTCCTACCCGATGCTTATGGCGGCTGATATTTTAATGTATGATGCGAATATTGTTCCTGTTGGAAGAGATCAACTGCAACATCTTGAAATTACTAGAGATGTAGCTTCTAGGTTTAACAACCTAATGGGTGATACCTTAGTGATTCCTGAACCTGAAATCCAAGAAGAGGCAAAATATGTTATTGGGACAAACGGTGAAAAAATGAGTAAATCTCAAGGCAACACAATTGATATTTTTCTTCCCGATAAAGATTTGAGAAAGCAAATTATGAGAATTAAAACTCAAAGCCTTTCTGTCGAAGATAAAAAGGATCCTAAAGAATGTAATATATTTAAGATTTATTCTTTAATTGCGTCTAAAGAAAACCAAACATCATTAAAAAACCGATATACTTCAGGTGGTTTGGGATATGGTGAGGCAAAGGAAATCTTGTTTAATGAAATCATACAAAAATTTCAAAAAGAGCGAGATTTATATAGCTCATATCATGCTAATAAGGAAAAAGTGGAGATTGTTTTAAAAGATGGCGCAGAAAAAGCGAGAAAACAAGCTCAAATAGTTCTTAAAAGAGTTAGAAGTAGAGTTGGATTTTAATTGTTTTTTTTTAAATTTGATTAATGTATATTTCTAAGCACATAATAGAACTTTTACATAAACACGATTGTGTTATTATTCCAGGATTTGGCGCTTTTTTAACTAAATCTATTCCGGCGTCACATGATAATAATGTCTTTTCTCCTCCAAAAAAATTCGTCACATTTAATGGAATGCTAAAAGAAAATGACGGATTACTTGCAAATGAAATTAGTGCAAAAGAAAATATTTCGTACAATGCTTCTTTGAAACAAATTAAAAAGGAAGTTAAAGCTCTATTGTCCTCATTGAAAAGTGATAAAGTTGAAATAGACAATATTGGTGTTTTTCGATTAAACACTGAAAAGAAGATTCAATTCCAACCAAATAAAGATGCCAATTTTGATTCTAACTCATATGGATTAGAAAGCTTTACTAGAAACACTAGAAAGATTGATGACTCTAAAGAAAAGATTAAAACTTTAAGCATCCCAGATTATGCAATTAAATATGCTGCAATATTAATATTACTTATTGGGATAAGCTCTATTAGTTACATTTCATTTGATGATTATCAAAATGGGCAAAAGGTTGAATCATTAGCTAATGCTCAAAAAAAGATTCTACAAAATGTTCAAACAGCAACATTTGATCTTGGAGAGTATTCAAAAATAAATATTCCAATTAAGAAAAGTATTACACCATATAATTCCAATTCAATATATTATAGCGTTATTGCTGGATCTTTTCGATCAATGGGCAATGCAAATAATAAATTAAAGTCATTAATTAAGCTGGGCTATGAAGCCTCGTTTACATCAATTAATCCTAAAGGCCTTCACCGTGTCGCATATGCTAGACTTCAAAACAGGAATGAAGCTGTTAAATTAATCGCTAGGATAAAGAAAGAAAAGGGTAGTGACGCTTGGTTGTTAATCGAAAAATAAAAACTAAAATTTACTTAACCAGTTCTGTGGATTCTCTGGTTTTAACTCATTAAATATACTAAACTTTAATATAGCCTTTCCTGATGTGATATTTGTAAATATTATTCCTATTTCTTCTCCTGCTTTAATTTTGTCTCCTTTCTTAACAAAAACTTGTGATAGGTTCTGATAGTTAGAAATATATTTTCCGTGTCTTATTAAAATTCCTGGATTACCTCCTTTGAAGCCGTAAACAGATAAAACCTGTCCTTCAAAGATAGATCTAACTGCTGAATTAGGTGATGTTGCTATCATAATCCCTGTACTGTTTATTGTTGTTGTTCTAACAACTGGATGGGGCTGAGTTCCAAACCTTCTGGTAATTACCCCTTCTTTTAATGGCCAAGGTAATTGGCTTTTATTTGACAAAAAGTTTGAAGAAATAATCCTGCCTTCAGGGGTAAGAGTGAAATTATTAACACTTGAATCATTATTATTTGATTCTGATATAGCCAATCTAATTAATTTTTGAATTTCATTATCAATGAGTTTTGATTCTTTTTCCTTTTGTCTTATTTCAGTCAAATAATTTTTATTGGTTTTTTCTAAATTATTGAATAGGCTATTCTTTTTTTGTTTTTCTCCTTCAAGTTCTTTTTTAATTTTTTGATTTTCTCCTATTATGACTTCTCTCTTTTTTCTGTTTTTCTCTAATGTATCAATCAATGATGAAATATTATTTTGGGTGAGGACAATTTTATTTGCTTGTTTTTTTCTGTAAGCTGAGTATTGTTTAAAATATTGGAATCTGGTAAAGGCTTGATTGAAATTTCTTGAAGCAAACACATACATGAATTTTATTTTTGAGGATCTTTTCTTGTAAGAATTAGAAACTATTGTTGCATATTCATCTTTTAATTTTTTAAGCTCAATCTGTAAATCATAAATTCTATCATTTTTATTTTTTATCTGATTGGATAAGTTTTTTGATTGTTGATTGTTAACCTCTATAAGTTTATTTCTTACAGAAATTTTTAACTCTACATCTTCAATGTTGTCTAAAAGGGTTATTGTCATTTTTTTATTTTCAGAAACAAGTACATTAATTTTCTCTATTTCTTTTTTTATGGATAATTTTTGGGCTTCTAATTTTTTTTGTTGCGCATTGTAATCCTGTGAAAAGCTATAGTTAAATATAAGAAGAGGAGCTAAGAATAAAATTCTATTGTAATAGTTCATTTATTTTTATTTTTTTATATCCTTCAGGGATTTCAATTGGAAAAGTTAAGTTCTCTGGAAAATCTATTTGACTATACTCCATTGTTATTTTTGATATTTTTCCGTTTTTAATTATTGATATAAATACTTCAGTAGGCATCTTTTTTTCATTGAATGATTTAAAATTTTTATACTCAACAACTATCAACGTATTAATTGAACTAAAATATATCCGCTGCTCTTCAAGGACAAAATTAATCGGATTAAAAAATAGTGTAGGTTGCATGCTCTCTTGATTTTTTAAAGGAGTGAGAACATATTGCGTTGGATTTTGTATGATTTTCCATTTTATTTTGTCTACATCAATTATAGGCTTCCCAAATAAAATATTTTGAATTAATTCTAAGGAAACTGGTGGCAATAATCCTGTGTTACTATAATTTAAAGGAATATCAATGTATGTTCTTTGAAATTTTTCATAGAAAATAAATTGATTTTTTGTTATGAGGGCTTTAGCTATAGGCACAATCATAGAAGCGCTAATCCATAATGCTTCATTTTGCTCTACACGCAAGTTTAAATTAATACTTTGAATTGTTTTCCCATTATCAAATTCTATTTTTGCTCTATTTCTAATTTTTTTAAATTTATTTTCAGATTTTCTTATTTCTTTTAAAGCACTTTTTAAATCAAGTCTTAAATCTGATTCATCAGAAGAGGCACTCTTATTAACTGAGCAACTAGAGAAGACCAGCATAAGAATAAAAATAATTCCTTTATTTAATAACCTATTCATCATCATTGCTCTCTAATTTTGAGTAATCTCCTAAATATATATTCTTAAACTTCCCATCAAAAATTGTATTAGAACCTATTAGTGAATTTTTTAACTCTGTATTACTAATCTTTGAGTTTTCCATTATAATACTTGATGAAATATTAGAATTTTTAATTTCAACATTATCATTTATAGTTACTCCTGGGCCTATAGTTGAATTAGAGATTGTAATGTTCTTGCCCATAAAAACAGGTTCGATAACTTCTACACTTCCTTCCTTTTTATACCCTACAGGTTCAGGGGTCAACAATGTTAGCATCTTAGAGTTTGAGTTAATAATTAGTTTTGGTGTGCCACAATCCATCCAGTTTTCTATAATTTGTGATTTAAATATATAGTCCTTTTCAATCATCTTTTCAATTCCAAAATTTAATAAATATTCTTCTCCTGGACTTAGTTTTTGATTTAGATAGGGTCTAAGCTCTTCTCTTAAAATTGAAGCGTCCTTAAAATAATATATTCCAACTACTGCTTTATTTGATATATAAGTTTCTGGCTTCTCAACCAGTTCAATTATATTAGATTTACTATTTAAACGCACTACTCCATAGCTAGATGGGTCTTTTACTTCCTTAACCCAAATTAACCCATCTACTTCATCGCTAATAGTTAATCTTCCATGTATTAATGTGTCTGCATAAGCTATAATTACAGGACCGTTTAAAGATTCTTTAGCGCACATAATTGCATGGCCAGTTCCTAACTTTTCAATCTGTCTATATATTTTTGTTTTTGCATTATATTGATTTGAAATGTCTTCAAGTAATTTGATTATTTTATCATCAAAATAACATTCATCACCAACTATATAAATTATTTCTTTAATGTTTGTGTTTATTGATAATGCAATCTGGTTAATTAAATGGGAAACAATAGGTCTTCCCGCAACATTAATTAATGGCTTTGGTGTTTTTAAGGTAAATGGTTTAAGCCTAGTACCTCTGCCTGCCATTGGAATAAAAACTTTCATTTAGTAGTGTTTTTTCCAAAAATACAAAAAAGTGAAGGATGAAAAGTTAAAACTATTTTATGAATTTAGAGCTTCGGCCCCACCAACAATCTCTAATATTTCATTAGTTATGGCAGCCTGCCTTGCTTTATTGTATGTTAGCTTTAATTGATCTCTTATTTCTGATGCATTATCTGTTGCTTTATGCATTGCGGTCATTCTTGCTCCATGCTCTCCTGCAATAGAGTCAGAGATTGCTTTAAACAACTGAACAACTAGTGCTTTTGGTATTAATTCATTTAAAATCTCTGACTGTGATGGTTCAAAAATATAGATTCTTTTTACTATTTGGTCAGAAGAAAAATCCCTTGAAGCTTGAGCTGTTGATTCTTCTGCGTCTTCTTCAATTGGAAGATATGGCTCAATTGTTAGATGTTGAGTTGCTGCATTCTTCGAGTGATTATAAACCAATATTATTTCATCATAACTTTCATCAGAAAACTTTTCCATAAATAACTCAGCTATTTTCTTAACATTTTCATACGAAAATTCATCATAAACAGAATTAAAAGAATCAATTACATTATTTTTTTTAGATAAGATATCTCTTCCCTTTTTCCCTATACAAATAATTTCCACATTTTTAGACACATATTTTGTTTCAATAAGTCTGGAAACTTCTTTAATTACATTGGAATTAAATCCTCCACAAAGACCCTTATTAGAAGTTATGGCAACCACCAAAATTTTCTTAATTGATCTTTGTATGAAAAATGGACTATCTAGTAACTCGTCTGAAGTAGAAATGTTTTGTATTAATCCAGATAATTTATTTGAGTATGGAAGAGTTGCTGAAATTGAGTCTTGAGCTTTTTTAAGCTTAGAAGCAGCGACCATTTTCATTGCATTTGTTATCTGCATCGTAGAAGATACAGAGCTAATCCTATTTCTTATCTCTTTTAACCCAGACATTTAAAAAGTTTTTGCAATTTTTTCTGAAACTGTTTTTAATTGATCCATTTCTTTATCAGATATTTTTCCTGACCTTAACTCACTAAGTAGTTTTTTGTGATTTTTCTTTAGTTCTTGTAAAAAACTTGCTTCAAAAGCTTTTACCTTATCTACTGGAACATCCTTAAGTAAATTTGCAGATCCAGCATAAATGATTGCAATTTGATCCTCAACTTTAAAAGGATCATTTTGATTTTGTTTTAAAATCTCAACATTTCTTCTTCCCTTCTCAATAACATTAAGTGTTACTGCATCTAAATCTGATCCGAATTTAGAGAAAGCTTCAAGCTCTCTATATTGTGCTTGATCTAGTTTTAGAGTTCCTGCAACTTTCTTCATTGATTTAACTTGAGCTGATCCTCCAACCCTAGAAACGGAGATTCCAACATTAATCGCTGGTCTAACACCTGAGTTAAATAGGTCTGATTCTAAGAAAATTTGACCATCAGTAATAGAGATAACATTTGTTGGGATATAAGCCGTAATATCTCCAGCTTGAGTTTCTATAATTGGCAATGCTGTTAATGAGCCTCCTCCTTTAACTTTGGATTTTAATGCTTCTGGAAGATCATTCATTTTCTTAGCAATCTTATCATCAGCAATAACTTTTGCTGATCTCTCCAATAGTCTTGAATGAAGGTAAAAGACATCTCCAGGATAAGCCTCTCTTCCAGGAGGTCTTCTTAACAATAATGACACTTCTCTATATGCAATCGCTTGCTTAGACAAATCATCATAAATTATTAAAGCAGGTCTTCCCGTATCTCTAAAGTATTCCCCTATACAAGCTCCCGCAAATGGAGCATACACTTGCATTGGTGCAGGGTCAGATGCGTTTGCAGCTACCACAACTGTATAATCTAAAGCTCCTTTTTCTTCAAGCGTTTTTGTTATACCTACAACAGTAGATGCCTTTTGTCCAATTGCCACATAAATACAAAATACTGGATTCCCTGCATCATAAAATTCTTTCTGATTTAAAATTGTATCAATACAAACTGTTGTTTTTCCTGTTTGTCTATCTCCAATTATTAATTCTCTTTGCCCTCTCCCGATAGGAATCATTGCATCAATTGATTTAATCCCTGTTTGTAATGGTTCGTTAACCGGTTGACGATATATTACTCCTGGAGCCTTTCTCTCTATTGGCATTTCAAGTAGTTCTCCTTTTATAGGACCCTTTCCATCAATTGGATTTCCTAAAGTATCAACTACTCTTCCGAGAATTCCATCTCCAACATTTATTGATGCTATTTGCTTTGTTCTTTTTACTGTTTGACCTTCTTTAACCCCTCTAGATGACCCAAATAAAACAACACCCACATGGTCTTCTTCCAAGTTTAGGACCATTCCTTGAAGGCCATTTTCAAATGCCACTAGCTCACCATACTCTACATTGGAGAGGCCATATACTTGAGCTATTCCATCTCCTACCTCTAGTACTGTTCCTATTTCATCAAATTCAGAAAGGATGTTTGCTGAATCTAATTGTTGTTTAAGTAAAGCTGAGATTTCAGCTGGTTTTATTTTTTGCATTTTTTTGTTTTAATTATTTCGTGTAAGTTGTTTTTGCATTTTATTTAATTTCTTCTTAGCGCTTGCATCAAATCGGATATCGTCAAAATCAAGGACAAAGCCTGCTATAATCTTTTTATCAATTTTTTTCTTTAAGTTAATTTTTCCCTTTTTAATTGAGGCTAAGTATTTAACAACCTCTTCTTCTAAATCAATTGATAATGGAACTGCAGAAGTTATGCTTGCTTCAATTATTCCTTGTCGTTTAGAATATAGTGCATTAAAACTCTCTGCAATATTTTCAAGCTGATCTATCCTATTGTTTATTGTAAGGAGGTGAATTAAATTAATTATATTGGGATGTGAATCTCCAATAATCTTTATTATTAAATTTCCTTTATCATCTTTTGAAATGGTAGGATTTAACAAATAGTCTGACAATTCACGAGAATTAATAAGCAAATTCTTGACGCTGTTTATCTCAGAATAAGTTTCTTCAAGTTTGTTGCCCTCTATTGCATATTCAATTAAAGCTTTGGCATATCGTTTTGATGCTATTTTTGAATACATTATTAATTTTTACTTTGGTCCTCTAGAAGTTTATTAATATAATCTTCATGGTTATTGTTTTTTTTCATTTCCTTATCAATAACTTTACTTGCTATCTCAACTGATAAATTTGCTACTTGATTTTTTATCTCATTCATAGCAGCTCTTTTTTCATTATCAATTGATTGTTTAGCTTGTACAATAATTTTCTCAGCTTCAACTTTAGCGTCAGCTTTAGCTTGATCAATAATTTCTTTGCCAGATTGTTTAGATTGGTTGAGCATTGCGTCGCTTTCAGCTCTAGCTTCTTGGAGAATCTTTTTGTTTTCAGTTTGGAGCGACTCCATTTCCTTTTGTACTTCTTTGGCAGAATTCAAAGAGTCAATGATAGTCTTTTCTCTTTCGTTCACAGCATCTAATATTGGCTTCCAGGCAAATTTTCTTAACAAGAAAATCAATCCTACAAATAATATCAGTTGCCAAAAAAACAGACCTGATGAAAACTCATTTATTAATTTTTCCATAAGATTTATATACGTTTAGTTAACAGCAAATAAGGCAGCAAATGCTATCCCCTCTACTAGTGCAGCAAGAACAATGGCAGCAACAAGTATTGTGTTAGATGCATCTGGTTGTCTTCCAATTGCTTCCATGGCACCTCTACCTATTCCTCCAATTCCAAGTCCAACTCCAATGATTACGAGTCCTGCTCCGATAATTTTTGGTATTTCCATTTTAATTTATTTATTAGTTATACATTAATTTAATGATCGTCTTGTTGAATTGCAAATCCAAAATATAAAGCAGATAATAGCGTAAAAATATAGGCTTGTAACAATGCTACTAAAAGCTCAATAATAGATACAAAAAAAACAAGAACTAGTGATAAACCTGATCCTACTAGATTTTTAAAAATAAAAATTAATCCAATCAAGCTATATAATAAAATATGTCCAGCCAAAATATTTGCATACAATCGAAGCATTAAAGTAAAGGGTTTTATAAAAATCCCTAATAATTCGATTGGAGCAATAAGTGGCTTAAGTATAAGTGGTACTCCAGGCATCCAAAAAATATGTTTCCAATATGTTTTATTTGCAGTTATGTTAGTAATTAAAAAAGTTATTAAAGCTAGGCAAAACGTTACTGCAATATTTCCAGTTACATTAACTCCAAGAGGAGTCAGTCCTAATAAGTTAAGAAACCAAACAAAAAAGAATAGAGTAAGAAGAAAACTCATATAGTTTTTATACTTTTCCTCTCCAATGCTTGGTATAGCTATTTCGTCTCGAATATATATAACTATCGGCTCAATAAACCTTCCAATCCCTTTTGCAACTTTATTGTTTTTACTATATGATTTTGCAAGAGACACAAATAACAAAATCATTAATAGGGAAACAACCATAATGGTAAAAACACTTTTTGTAATCGAAAGATCAAGAGGTTTTGAGTTAATTACATGTCCCTCTTCGTCATATTCAATTAATCCTTCGGAATTAGTTTCATAAATTTTCCCATGGTAAAGTTTATAGTATTTATCTCCTGCATTTACAACCTTTTTTCCATGACCCAGTTTTGATGAAAGGAAAACTTTTATTCCTTCATCAACCAAAATAACTGGTAGAGGAAAGTCTATATAAATTTTTTCTCCTGTTTTTTTATCTTTTGTTGAAAAAAGTGAAAAATCATGAGAATCCTGAACGTGATGGTTTATATATTCCGTAATTTCTTCCTGCAGAGACAATTCATTCTTTTCTTCTTCAATTGCATAACTAAAACTTGAAGATAGAGCTATCAAAATAGTTAGAGAGAATGTCTGAAAAATTTTTGTCATTCTTAAGCTTTGTACATTAAGTTTTTCGCGACAAATGTAAGGTATAAATAGAAAATTTTAAAGTGATTTTAGATCAAAATATCAAAAAGTTATTTAAGATTTTTTGTTTGAAAAATTATAAGCCAAATAATAACGATAATAGCAATAACAGAAAACAGCAAAGTATAGATGTCAAGTCCCCAAAAAGCAATACTATCAAGATAAAGGCCTGCTTGCAAAAAAACGTACATGATAGCTGCTATTTCAACTGCTAGGCCAGAAAAAATCAACCAAGATTTAGGCTGTTTTTTCAGTTTTTTCATGTGAATCAGAGAAATTAGTGATTTTTTTCAATCCTCCTGAGATTTCTTTTTCTCCTTTCATTGAAGATTTTGCATTGAAGATTGCTCCGGATTCTACTATTAGCTTTGATATGGTCACATCCCCTTCAACTGAACCCGTTGGCTCAACAGATAATAAATCCTTTACTTGTATGGTTCCTGTGAAATTTCCTGCTATATCCGCTGAGCTACAAACCATAGTTCCATTAATGCTTCCCTTCTCACCAATTACAACCTTTCCTTTTGTTTCAATAGATCCTTCAAAAGTTCCATCAATTCTAAAGTCAGATTCAGAAACAACGTTTCCAACAAAAGTTGTATTCTTTTCTATTGTATTACAGCTGGCTGATAAATCAAAATTTTTCATCTTATTATAAAGCAGGGCGATAAAACTACAATAATATTTTTAATTAATAGAGAATTTATTATTAATATTGCCAATAAAATCAATGTCAGTATGGCAAAAAAACTTAAAATAACTTGTGACTATATCGAATATAATATAGAAACCTCTAAGGATCTAACAATTTTAGAATTAGCTCTTGAAAATGACATTGATGCCCCATATTCATGTCAAGGCGGTATTTGTAGTACTTGTCTTGCACGAATTGTTAAAGGTTCTGTTACAATGGATAACAATCAAATACTGACAGATGATGAAGTTGAGGAGGGGCTTATATTAACTTGTCAATCTAGAATAACTTCAAATCAGATTGAGGTTAGTTATGATGATATTTAGCAGTGTCTAAAATTTCTAATGTTTTTTCTATAACTTTTTTAGGCTCAATAGATCTAAATGCAGATTCATAATTTTTAGGAATTTTGTCTCCAAAAATAGATGTAGGAATTTCAGGATAGTCGTTACGATTCACTGTTAATGAATGCTCAATTGGTTGGTCAAAGGGGTTAAAGCCACAAAATGGGTGAGTTAGGCCCCATAAGCTTAGAACTGGGATGCCACAATTAGCGGCAAGATGTCCATTAGCTGAATCCATAGAAATCATAACGTCTAAATAATACATAATGTTAATTTGTTGAGTTAGTGAATATTTTCTAGACATATCGCTTACATTGTTATACGCATTTTCCCAAACTCTTAATTGTTCTAGGTTGTCCTCTCCTCCTCCAAAAAGAAAAACAAAGTAATGCTTTTGCAAATAAGCTATTACTTTTTGCATATGATCTAGTGGATACGTTTTTCCCTCATTAGAAGCAAAAGGTGCTATTCCAATTATTTTATTGCCTAGATTAATTCTTTCTTCTAAATAAGAATCCTTTAAAAGGGGTTTATTCGGATATTCATGATTGTTTAAATCTACCGGAAACCCTAGTTTTCTAAAAACTTCACAATATCTAAAATGCATCGGAGTTAATGGCTGAAAAACTTTATTTCTTTTTCTAATTAATTTTTTCCTTTCCCTTCTTCCTTTATTAATAGATGCAACTTTATACAAACTCAATCTAAAAAAGAAATTTAAAATAAATGTTCGTATAACAAAATGAAGATCTGCAATTCCGATTATTCTTTCTTGTTTAAGCTCTTTATATAGCATGAATATTCCTTTCAGTCCTTTATACTTTAATTTAAAATCAACTCCTTTAAATGTTAAATTAGCGAACTCTAAAAAAAGAGGTTTTACAAAATGTCGTGAAACAAAAATTATTTTTTGATCTGGATATATTTGATAAAACGATCGTAAAACGGGGACTATCATCGAAATGTCACCAAAAGAAGAAAATCTATAAACAAGTAATAATTTATCTTTCTTCTCCTTCATTCTTTTTATATAATATAGGATTTAAAGATTCATCATTATACATCTTCATTTGTTTGTATACTTTCATTTTTTTGTCGCCTTTTGAGATATCACTAAGAAAAGCATCGATAGCATAGCTCAAATCTTGTCTTTGCTCAAGAAGAATCTCAAGTTTCTGCTTACATGAATTTTTATGATCTTCACTGGCGTCTTCTCTCCTATATTCTTCATCCATATGATATATTTTAAGCACCAAAATAGAAAGACGGTCTAGAGCCCATGCAGGGCTTTCTGAATTTATTGAAGCATTTTCTTTTGGAATAATCTGTGAATATTTGTTTAAAAAATATGAATCAATATATTCTACCACTTCTGTCCTCTCTTGATTTGACTTGTCAATCTTTCTCTTGATTTCCATTCCTTTCTCTGGATTAATGTTTGGATCTCTGATTATATCTTCATAGTGCCACTGAACAGTATCTATCCAATTTTTTTTGTATAAAAGATGAGACAGGGCAGATTCAGCATATGGGTTTTTAATAGGCTGGTTAATATTATCATGTTTGTGATAATCAGCTACTGATTGTTGAAAAATTCCAAGAGCTGAATTGCTTATTTTATTTTCATCCATATTGTTTGCTAATTTAGAACAAAGGTAAAAAGCAAAACGCTAATAATTAGCGAAATAAAGATAAAGTTTAAGCTTTTCGCTTGAAAGGAAAGCCATGTTGCTGTCAAATTTTAGTGATTATAGGAGATTAGGCTTAAGAGTAGACCGGAAACAGCCACTGAAGCATAGGAATATTGTTGAAAAACTTTTGCAATCATTTTTAAAGTATTAATTTTGCAATATACAATAGATATCGTGGTAAAAGATTTTTTTTATACTATAGCATGGATTTTTAAAGAAATCTTATTTCTTCCTTTTGATTTTTTAAGAACCCTCCAGTTTGACAGCTGGGTTTTAGCAAATATTATGAGCTGGGGTTTTCTTTTGATTGGTCTACTTGGTGTAGTATATTGGATCAGGGAACTTAAACATTTTGATGATAATGGAGAAGAGAATAGAGATTTTACCGCTCATCCATTTTTATAAATCAAACCCAATATCTTTACGATAATACATTTCTTTAAAAGAGATTTTTTTTATCTCTCTGTAACAGTTTTCTGTTGCTTTTTTGAGAGTCTCACCAAAAGACGTAATTGCTAAAACTCTACCGCCATTAGTCAATGTGCTATTGTTTTCGTTCTTTGTCCCTGCATGAAACACTAATGATTCATTTGTGTCATTTAATCCAATAATCGGAAAATTCTTTTGATAGGCTAAAGGATATCCTCCAGAAACTAACATTACAGTTGCCGTAAACCTCTGGTCAATCTCTAAATTTAGTAGAGCGAAACCCTCTGTTCCCAAAGCTAAGAAGAGTTCAAGAACATCTGATTTAATTCTAGGAAAAACCACCTCTGTTTCTGGATCACCCATTCTTACGTTATACTCTATTACATAGGGCTCGTCTTTTACTTTAATTAAGCCTATAAAGATAAAACCATTGTATTCCATTTTTTCCTCTTGGATACCCTTGATAGTCGGTAGTATAACTTTTTCTTTTATTTTCAACTTAAACTCATCGTCTACAAAGGGAACTGGTGAAACCGCTCCCATTCCCCCAGTATTAAGGCCAGTATCTGATTCTCCAATTTTTTTATAATCTTTTGCCATTGGAAATACTTTGTGGTCTTTCCCGTTTGTTAAAACAAAACATGACAATTCAATTCCATCAAGAAATTCTTCAATCACAACACTCGAAGAGGCTTTCCCAAACTTATTCTTTAATAGCATGTTATCAAGTTCTAACTTTGCTGTATTTAAATCATTTACAATTAATACCCCTTTTCCCGCAGCAAGTCCATCGGCTTTTAAAACATAAGGGGGGCGCATCTCTTCCAGAAACCTATACCCTCTTTTAATATTGTCTTTTGAAAAAGTTGAATGTTTTGCTGTGGGTATTTTATATTTTTTCATAAATTTTTTTGCAAAATCTTTACTCCCCTCTAATCTTGCCGCAGATTTTCCAGGAGCAATAACGATAACATTGCTTAAGGCTTTATCCTTTTTGAAAAAATCATAAATCCCTTTAACAATTGGGTCTTCTGGACCAACAAAAACAACTGAAATTTCATTTGACAAAACTACATTCTTTATATGTTCAAAATCATTTATGTCTCCTGCAACATTTTCTCCTATTTTTTCAGTTCCTGCATTTCCAGGGAGAATAAAAACTTTTTTGCATTTTTCGCTTTTCAAAATAGCTTGTGCAACAGCATGCTCTCTTCCTCCTCCTCCTAGTATTAAGGTTTTCATCTTATGTGTTTAAAAAAGTGATGATTTTTTCTTCTATCTCTTTGGAATAGCTCTTGTGTTTCATATCTACGCTTATAGAATCTAAATTAAGCATTCTAATCTCTTTTAGCTTTATTGATTTGAAAAAAGAGGTCAACCCGCTTAGCCTGGACTTGTGATTTACGTGTTCTAAGCCTTCGTCAATAAATATTACTTTTTTATCCATTGCAACGGCTGGAAGAGCAGAATGAATTCTGGAAGTAATAACTATTTCAGAGTTTGCAATTTTTTTTAACATTGATTTTGCCTTTTCAATTCCTTCTGAATGTGAAGATATTTTTTCTTTAACTATTTGATTAAAAAACTCTGCATCGTAATTCTGATTGTTTAACCATTTTCTAAAAATATAATTTTTGAATTGATAGTTAAAAAATTTATATGGCCACTTTATGAAAGATATTACAGTTTTTATTACTCCTTGGCTGGTCCTAATACTTGGTTTAAGTCTATCAAAAGCTCCTATGATTAGGATTCGTTTTTCTTTGTATGAGGAGTCCATAAAATCCTGCTTCTTCAAAGTCAATGTAACACATGATGAGAAATAAGTTTCAATGTTGTGCCGTTTTAAAAGGTTTAGAGTGTATTTGTCTCTACAGCCAATCGGCTGATATTGTTTTAAATAATCAATTGTTTTAGGATTAAGAAACTCTTTTTCTATAGATGGGTTAATATGAAAAGAAATAAAAATAGGATCAATATGCTTAGAGGGAGGAAATTTTAGCGGATTCTCCATAAACCAACCATTTATTATCGTCTTGGTCTTTTTTCCTTTATAATTATTTAAGCTCTCCCTTTCTAATATCGTGTAGCCCTGATTAATTAAGTTTATAACGGAAAGTGTTTGAACATAATCCCCAATATTTTTAGAGTTTAAATACCCTATAACCCCTGCATTCATATCATTTTTTTAGCTTGTTCATAAACTGTTTTTTTCTATAGGAAATCTTAAAATGGTTAATGATTCTTTGTCTTGCCTTTGAGGCATTGATATCGTTGTTGTTTAAAATAAACTGTATAACCGTTTCAAGAGCGTTTGATTTATTAAATATCAAGCCTGTTTCTCCTATAACATGAGGTATTCCAAAATACTCGGAGCCAATTGGTGTACATTCACAAAGCATTGCCTCACATAATGAATTAGGCAAGCCTTCTAGTCGAGATCCTTGAAAATAATATCTATGATTACTATAAATCTCACGCAATTGAGTTTGTGTTTTTATCCCCATAACGGTTACATTCCTAGACAGTTCTATATAATCTGAAATTTTAATCCCTGCCTCTCCTACTATTGTGAAATTATAATTTTGAATTCTTTTTGCGATTTCATTGAAAAGAGAAATTCCTTTTATGTCTAACACTCGTTGTGAATTAAAAAATGCAACAGTTACTACTGAGTTGCTTTTTTGTTTTTTTATGTTTTTCCAAAACTTTGAGTCATACCCAGTAGGAACCTCTTTAATATTTAATATGTTCTGCTTTATAATATTTCGTATTCCAGAAATTATTCCATTATCGAAATATGCTTGTTGGCATCCAAATTCTAATGTATTGTGGACAACCCAAATTTCTTGTGCAAATCTATAATTAAGTTTTGCTACAGCCGTACGGAGACCCCTTTTATAAAAAAGGCCATGCTTGGATTGCTTGTCCACAATTGCGTCATACCCCCCCACTATTAATATGCTTTTTTTCATAAATATCCTCGCAAGAAGAAGGGGGAAAAAAGAGTGGTAGTCATTAAACCAGCAGACTAAAAGCGATGATTTATAAAGGGAGCTCAAGCTCAAAAAAATCTCCCTTAATCTATTTATAAAAAAATATAAATTTTTTAGTGGTGGTGAGTATATCTCTATAACTCTTGTGTTTAGATCTTTTAGAATTTTTAAGTCTGCTTCAACAAAGCTTTTTTTAACTGAATAAACAAATGTGATGTTAGTCTTCAAGTCTAGTATAATTTTAATTCGTCGACAATTTTTCTATCATTTGAAAGCCTTGGCACTTTATTTTGGCCTCCTAATTTGCCAATAGATTTCATGTAATTTTTAAACTCATCTCTCTTGATCCTTCTAATTACCAAAGGCCTAATAATGCTTCCCGCTACAAGATCATCATAATAAATGTTTAAACTTCTCATGTGGTCATCTAAATCGTTTGAAAAATTTTGAAGATTCTCTGGCGGTTTTTCAAAATCTATATACCACTCATGATACGGTAGCCCATGCTCTGGTTTTATCTTAGGCGCCACGGTAAATTCTTTAATAATTATATCTGTATTGTTGAGAGCTCTGCTTAATGCTTTTTCAACTTCCTCTGCAATTACATGCTCTCCAAATGCAGACAAATAGTGCTTAACCCTTCCTGTTACAATTAGTCGATATGGCTTTAAAGACGTAAACTTAACGGTATCGCCAATATTATACGCCCAAAGTCCTGCCGATGTTGAAATGATTAATAGATAATTCACGTTTAATTCAACATGCTCTAAGCTTAATCTTTCATATTCTCCTTTTAAAAAATCTTCTGTCTTTATAAACTCATAAAAGATATCGTTATTTAAAAGCAATAGTAGGTCTGGCTCTTTTTCTGTAAACTCATCTTGATAGCCAAAAAAGCCTTCTGAAGCTGGAAATGTAGCCAAAGTGTCAATCTTTTTTCCAAACAGTCTTTCAAACATTATCTTGTAGGGTTCATAGCTTACCCCCCCGTATACATATAATGAAAGGTCTGGAAAAACTTTGCTTATACTCGTCTGTTGTTTGGTTATAATTTTTTCAAAATACATTTGCACCCAAGAAGGAATTCCGGCAATTATTGTCATTTTTTTTCCGACAGTCTCATCTATTATTTTCTCTACCTTTTCTTCCCAATCTTCAATACAGTTTGTCTCCCATGTCGGCATTCGGTTTTTTATAAAAAGTTTTGGAATATAATGTGCGCTAATACCTGATAAGCGCCCTATAAAAATTCCATTCTTTTTAGTTAACTCGGGGCTTCCTTGTAAAAACATGTGCTTTCCGTTTATTGATTTATAATTTTTAGATTTAAGAAAGTAGTTTAATAGTGCATGAGTTGCTGACTTTATATGTGTTTTTATAGACTCTTTAGTTATCGGGATATATTTGGCCCCTGAAGTTGTTCCGCTGGTTTTTGCAAAATATAATGGTTTTCCTGGCCAAAGAATATCTTCCTTTCCATCAACAACTTGGTATATATAATTTTTCAACCCTTCATAATCTCTAACAGGAACTTTTTGTTTAAATGTTTCATATGATAAAATTTCAGAAAAGCCATGGTCTGTTCCAAATTTAGTTTTTTTAGCTTTTGAAATTAATTTATGAAAAGTTTTGTTTTGATATTTAATTGGATTTGTAATCCAATTTTGATTTCTTTTTCTAATAAGTTTTGCATATAATATTGCTATAATTGTTTTCATTTAATTAGAATTCTATAAAATCCAAAGGATCAACAGGGTCTCCCTCAAACCATAGCTCAAAATGAAGGTGTGGGCCGCTGGTTAGCGCTCCAGTGTTTCCGGAAAAACCAATAACTTCTCCTCTTCTTACATGCTCTCCTTGGGTTTTAGACAAAGAAGAGTTGTGCTTATATACAGAGGTTAATCCGTTTAAGTGTTCAATTATAATAACAAAGCCTGTTTCTGATGTCCATTCTGAAAAAAGCACCCTTCCGTTGCTAACTGAATAAACGGCAGAGTTTTCAGGAAGGGTAATGTCAACTCCAAAATGCTTTTCTTGTAAACTAAATTCTGACGAAATTCCTCCGTTAGCAGGTTTAAACAAAACGGCACTTAATTTATCTACATTAATATTTGTTAGGTTATATTTGTCCTCTTCTTCAACAATTGCGCGCAAAATTGAATCTTCTACATTTGTGTTCACAAAATCTAAATCATTTGTTGAATATGCTTCTAAAAGAGAATCTTTATATAAATCTTCAAAATCAATTTTGCCTGATAGTAAGTTTTTCAGAGAAGAGATGTAGTTGTTCTGAATTGAATATAAAGTTTCAAGCGAATCCAGCTTTATTGCATTATTAAGCGAAGAGGCCCTTAGTTCTGTGCTGGTATATCCTCTAAAATACTCTTTAAGTGGTGTAAAATATATGATCAAAAATACTGCAGACAATATGACGGTAAGTCCAAATAGAGAAACAAGAGTTATTTTTAGCCTCGAAGCAGAAAAAATTTTTCTTTTTTTTAATGTCTTTTTATTAACAACAACAAGATGAAAAGTTTCTAATACTTTGTCTATTCTGGATGTTTTATTCTTTTTAACCATTAGAACAAAGATATATTAAGTTCGTCTAAGTGGGAGATATCTTATTTATAAATTCCGTTTAAAAATATTTCTTTAAATTTGTTTAAAATCAATTTTAAATGATCTTATTAAATTTTATTCTTGGTGTTATTGGTCCTGGACAAGTTGTTATAATTGTTGCAGCTCTTTTATTACTCTTTGGCGGAAGAAAGATTCCAGAGCTCATGAAAGGATTAGGTAGTGGTATCAAAGAGTTTAAAAAAGCCTCTAAAGAAGATACTGACGAAGAAGAAACTGAGAAGTAGTCTTTTTTAACTACTATTCTGTTGGCTTTAAAGTTGTAATTATACTATTCAGCTCAAACATGTAATTTCTTTTGTTTTCGATTGGGGCAAAGGCAAATCCTTCTAGAACAATATATCTTTTGTTTTGAGTGTCTTTTACTATATAGTTTATAAAAGGGCCCGCCATATAATCATTTTCAACCTCCCAAGTCCCTTTCGTTAGGATTGTTTCTAGTCCATTTAATTTCGTTCGATAATAATAGGGCCTGTATGCTTTTTCTGTAATCATGTATGATTTTGGAAGTCTTCCTGGAATATATATCTTGCCTATCGAATCTCTGATTTCAGGAATTCTTTTTTCAATTATTTTTAAATCAATATCTAGCGGAAGAGAATAAACAATTAGATTAAGATGGCCTTTGAAAACTTGTTTTTCTATCCAAATAAAATTTGTTGTGTCTTTAACAGTTGTGTAAGCTGACGGGTACTTTAAAGTTAACCCAAACCTGTTTACAAGCTCTTTTTCTTTATTAAGAGACTTGGAAATTCTTCTTGCTTTTTCTTTTCTTTCATTTTCTGCAAATGTTCTTAATATTAGAGCTTTGTTTTCTTCAAGATAAAAACCCATAGCCTCTTGATCTACTCCGGATATTAAAGCAACTACTTGAGGTTTTGCCCAAAGGTTTTTAACAAGATTGATTTTGTCTATCGTGTCTTTTAAAAAAATTATGACGTTTCTGCCATTTCTGGCAAAACCGCTAAATGCTTTTGGGGGTATATTATATGCGTCATATTTTGGCTCATCAAAAGGCAATCCTTCATAGGGAGCCATAAAAACGCTTCTTGCCTGATCCCCCAGTTTTCCTTCCCACAATTGCTCCTCCATTACAACAGTTAAGCTATTGATCTTTCCGTTTGATTCTGGAACATATGTTGTTGTTGAGGAAGAATTACATGCTGCTATTACAAAGCTAAGCGCAATAAAAAGGCCTAACCTGTTTATCTCTCTTTTAATTCTTTTTTTTCCGGCCATTTTAATTCAATGCTTTTACTCCTGGGAGTTTTTTGCCTTCAAGGCTTTCTAACATAGCTCCTCCTCCTGTTGAAATATAGTTAACCCACGATTCTTTTCCAAACTTCTTTAAAGCAGCTATCGAATCTCCTCCTCCAACAATTACATACTTACCTTCTTCTTTTGCCTTTTTTAATATCTCACAAATTTGTTTTGTTCCATGGCTAAACTTTTCTTTCTCGAAAACACCCATGGGTCCATTCCAAAAAATTGTATTGCTTGACATAATTACCTTTTCAAAAACTGAAATTGTTTTTGAATAAATGTCCATTCCCGTCCATCCGTCTTCTATTTTGTTTACTTCAAAAACTTTTTCCTCTGTACTTTCGTTAAAGTCATTCCCTGATAAAACATCTAATGGAAGGTGTACTTCTTTCTGTAGTTGCTGCGCCTTGTTTAAAATAGCTGTCGCCTCTTCAATTAATGATGGTTCATAAAGCGAGGCTCCTATTTCACCTCCATTTGCCTTAATAAAAGTGAAAGCCATCCCTCCTGCAATTATTAGTTTGTCTACCCGCTCTATTAGATTATTAATAATTTTTAATTTCGAGGAAACTTTTGCTCCTCCAAGAATAGCTAGAATTGGCGCTTGTCCATTTTCTAATATCCTGCTGATAACGTTTAATTCCTTCTCCAATAGCTTTCCTGCATATCTTTTATCAGGAAAAAATTTAGCAACTGTAAATGTTGATGCATGTTCCCGGTGACATGTTCCAAACGCATCATTTATATAGACATCTCCTAGTTTTGCAAGTTGTTTTGCAAACTCTTCTTCTCCGATAGTCTCTTCTTTATAAAATCTTAAGTTTTCTAATAGCAAAACTTCGCCTGGTTTTAATGTTGAAACCGCTTTCTCAACACTATCTCCAACACAATCATTTACAAATCTTATTTTTCTTTGTAAACCTTGTGAAAGATCCGTTAAAATGTTAGACAATGAAAGGGCTTTCTCTTTTCCTTTTGGTCTTCCCAAGTGGGTCATTAAAATACATGTACCGCCATTGTTAATTACATAATCAATTGTTTCTCGGCATGCTATAATTCGGGTTGCGTCTGTTACCTTTAGGGAGGCGTCTAGTGGTACGTTTAAATCAACACGTATTATCGCCTTTTTGTTTTTAAAACTTTGATTAGTTAAGAAAAACATATTTTGTTTTTGTTGTTAAAGATATAATATCATATATATTTGAGTATGTTTTTTGATGAAATTTTAGGACAAGAATATTTAAAGCAAATGATTCAAAGCTCCTTATATAAAAACAACTTTCCTCAGTCTAAAATAATTGTTGATAAGGATGGGTATGGCGGACTTCTTTTTGCTCTTGCAATCTCTGAGCGTCTTCTTTTAGAAAAGGGCCTTAAAAATTCAGATGTGTTAAATCATCCTGATTTAAACTTTGTCTTCCCTCTCTTTTCTTCAAAGGATGTAGCTTCAGAGTTAAACAAAGAGTGGCTCTCTTATATTAGCGATAATAAATTTCCTAATATAGTTGGCTGGATGTCAGCATCAAATTCTTCTGGGTCTCAGGGGTCTATTAGGGTTAAAGAGGTCGAGTCTATGTATAGATCTGCAAGACTGAAATCCTTTTATGGGAAAAAGAAGGTTTTTATTATCTGGGGGGGCGAATTATTGATTACTCAAGCGGCGAATAAGTTATTAAAGATTCTTGAAGAGCCCCCGGCTGATTGTTACTTTATTATTATAACAAGGGACATAAATGAAATCTTGCCTACAATAAAATCAAGATGTCAGATTTCCTCTCTCTCTCCAGCTCTGCCAGAACTAATTGAGGAAAAAATTAAAGCAATAAACCCCGATCTAGATGCAAAAAAAATTGCCTCTGCATCAATGGGAAGCTGGGGAAGGTGTCTTCGGTATATTCAAGAAGGGGACAACTCGTTTGAACATGAAGAGGATTTTGTTCATTGCCTTCGCTTAGCTTTTAAAGCAAAAAAAAACAAAGCTGCTGTTATTAGTTTAATGGCGTGGTCTGATAAAATGGCAAAGCTAAAAAAAGAGGAGCAAAAAGAGTTTTTATCCTATTGTCTATACCTTATAAGAGAGGCTCTTCTTCTTAGTTATGGGGCCCCTAGTCTTTCAAGTTTTATCTCTAGCTCTGACTTTGATATAAACAAGCTTTCTCCTTTTATTCATAGTAAAAACATCGTTAACATTGTAAATTTAATAGAAGACGCTCGTTATTCTATAACAAGAAACGTGAATGCTAAAATTGTCTTTTCAACTTTTTGTTTAAATATAACAAAGCAGCTTAACCTAAAAGAGGGCTAGCTTATTTTTTTAAAAACATATGCAGCTGATGAAAACTCTCCTGAAAAAAGGCCAATAAAATTAGAAAGAGCTCCAATGAAAATTCCTGATAAAACAGGGAGGCACGATTTATTGTTTTTTGCTGACAGATATGATATATAGTGCGCATCAAACAATAGTGGGAAAGAGCGTTTTGCTTTAAACCCCGATTGAAACATGATTTTTTTTATAGAATTAGTTGAGAAATGCCACAAATGCCTTGGAACGTCCAAAGCTGCCCAGTTTTCTTTATAACACGATGCGTCAAAAGATTTGTGGTTTGGAACCGCAACGACAAGAGTTCCGTTGTCTGTTAATTTTTTATAAACTTCATTTATCGTGTTTACAAGGTCTTGAACATGCTCAAGAGAATGCCACATAAACACCATATCGTATTGATTATCAGGCACTTCCTCTATCTTTGTGTAAAAGTTCTTTTGTTCAATATGGATTGCCTTAAATAATGGGTCGAGGGCGTCTATTTTAAACGAGGATGATGACATGAACTTAAAAAACGCTCCATCTCCAGAGCCAAAATCAAGTGTTCGTTTTGAGTTTATAATCTCTCTTCCTAAAAGGAGTCGCTTATAGTAGAACATGAGTTTTTGAGTAATTTTATAGACCCTCTTGAACAAGCTGTTAGACTCTGAATGGGGGGTGTATTTTAAAGGATCGTAATAGCTTTTGTAGGAGAGGTGGTCCGGAACATCAGTCCATAAAATCCCTGAAGAAGAGTCTTTATATATTGAAAACTCTTCATTGTTCTTAATATAGTCTTTAGCTTTAAAAACCAGTATGTCTCTTTTATATATTTGTTCCACGTGAAACGTTTATCTTCCCATTTTAACAAGTAATACACTAATATCGCTTGGCTTTATGCCGCTAATTCTAGAGGCCTGAGAAAGTGTCATTGGTTTAATTTTGTTAAGCTTTTCTTTGGCTTCAAATGATAAAGAGGAAAGCCCGTTATAGTTAAAGTTTTTAGGGATTTTTATATTCTCTAGTCTAGATAATTTATCCGCATTGTTTTTTTCTTTTTCAATATATCCTTGATATTTTATCTGAATTTCTGTTTGTTCAAAAGTTTCCTCATCAATATTGTTTTTTTTTATATATTCTGAAACCAGCTTTAAAGACTTAATCTGTTCGCCAGTAATTTTAGGTCTAGAGTATACTTTAGCTAGCTTGTCTTTTTGCTTAGCTTCTTTATATCCTCTAGACTTTAAGATTGGGTTAATTTCCTCTAACTCAAAGCTTGTTTTGGAATAAAAAAGCTTAAACTCATTCGATTTGCTTTTCTTTTCTCTAACCCTTTTTAGCCTGTCTTCTCTTGCTAAGCCAATGTCATAAGACTTCTCGGTAAGCCTAATGTCTGCATTGTCTTGTCTTAATAGCATTCTATACTCGGCCCTAGAGGTAAACATTCTGTATGGCTCTTCTGTTCCCTTTGTAATAAGGTCGTCTATTAGCACTCCTATATACGCTTCGCTTCGCTTCAGAAGAAAAGGGCTCTCCTTTTTAATTTTTCTGATTGAATTTATTCCTGCAATAATTCCTTGGGCAGCAGCTTCTTCATATCCAGTAGTTCCGTTTATTTGACCAGCAAAATAAAGGTTTTCTATTAGTTTTGTCTCTAAGCTAAGGGTAAGCTGAGTCGGCGGAAAGTAATCATATTCAATAGCATAGCCCGGCCTAAAAAACTTAACCTTTTCAAAGCCTTTAATTTCCTTTATTGCGTTGTATTGAACGTCTTCAGGCATTGATGTAGAAAACCCATTTACATAAACCTCTACCGTGTTCCAGCCTTCTGGCTCGACAAATATTTGATGCCTGTCCTTGTCTCTGAAACGGTTAATTTTATCTTCAATAGAGGGGCAGTATCTTGGCCCAACACTTTCTATCTTTCCGTTGAACATTGGAGATCTATCAAATGATGACTCCATTATATCATGAACCCTTTTATTTGTATGTGTAATGTGGCAGCTTTTCTGCTTAGTTAAGGGTTTAATTTTTTCTAAATAGCTAAATTTTGAAGGGGATGAGTCTCCTGGCTGCTCTTCCATTAATTCATAATTTAAGGTTCTCCCGTCAACTCTTGGTGGCGTTCCCGTTTTCATTCTTCCCGAGACAAAGCCCAAAGATTCAAGGTTTGAGGTAAGCCCAACAGAAGCTTTTTCTCCTGCTCTTCCCCCTCCAAAGTTTTTTTCACCAATATGAATTAAACCATTTAAAAACGTTCCGTTTGTTAGCACTACAGCCTTAGAAGAAATTTTATTTCCACGGCTTGTTACAACGCCCTTGACCTTATTGTTCTTTACTATAAGGGCTGTAACCATCTCTTGATAAAAATCAAGGTTTGGAGTTTGTTCAAGCTTTTCTCTCCAGAAAGAAGAAAACATCGCTCTGTCTGATTGTACTCTTGGGCTCCACATTGCAGGGCCTTTTGATTTATTAAGCATTTTGAACTGGATCGCTGTTTTATCAGAAACAATGCCGCTATATCCTCCTAGAGCGTCTATTTCTCTAACAATTTGACCTTTGGCAATCCCCCCCATGGCTGGATTACAAGACATTTGGCCTATTGTTTGAAGGTTCATTGTGATTAATAGGGTTTTAGAGCCCATGTTCGCCGCTGCCGCTGCAGCTTCTGCTCCAGCATGTCCGCCTCCTACAATGATTATATCATATTTTGAATTAAACATTGTCTATTGTTTCACGTGAAACATCATTGATAAAGCTGTTTTCCATTTTTCTCATTTTAGATTTTTCTGATGTGCTTTTGTCGGAATAGCCCATACAGTGAAAGAGGGCGTGGGAGATTAGCCTAACCGCTTCATTTTCAGGGTCTTGCCTTAAAGTTTTAGCGTTTTCATTCATCATTTCTAATGAAATATAAACCTCTGCTTTAATTTTTTTTTCATTTGAATAGTCAAAAGTGATAACGTCTGTGTCGTTATCATGATTTAAATAGCTCTTGTTGATTTTAAACATAGAGGGCTTGTCTATAAAATTATATTGTATTTCAGATATACTAAACCCTTCCATTTCTGCATATTTTTTTAGAAAGTGAATGATTTTTTCTTTTCCAAAAGAAAAAAAAGGCTCAGATATAAAATCTATTTTACACATAGTTATTCACAAATATAGCTCAAATCATAAGGAATGTTTTAATTAGGAATAATATGGTGTTATATTTGAATTATGAAAGAAAGAGCAAGGTTTGCACCAAGCCCGACAGGTCCGCTTCATATAGGCGGGGTTAGGACTGCTCTTTTTAACTATTTAATTGCAAAAAAAAATGGCGGAGATTTTGTTCTTAGAATTGAAGACACTGATAGTCAAAGAACTGTTCCTGGAGCAGAAGAACATATTATTAAAAGCCTGGAGTGGCTCGGCTTAATTCCTGACGAGAAACCTTACAAACAAAGTGAGCGAAAAGAAATTTATTTAAATCACGCCAAGATATTAATTGAAAAAGGTTTCGCTTATTATTCCTTTGACACTCTTGAGGACTTAAGCGCGATGAAGAAAAAGCACGGAAATGAGTTTAAGTATAGGCACGACAACAACATTGGTTTAAAAAACACGTTTACATTACCCAAAGAAGAGGCTGAATCATTAATTAACAATGGAGACTTTGTCGTGCGAATGGTTGCCCCAAAAAATGAAACAATTTTAGTAACCGATCAAATAAGAGGAGAGTTGTCTTTTAACTCTAATGAGCTGGAAGATAAGGTGATTTTAAAATCTGACGGTATGCCAACCTATCACCTAGCGAACGTTGTTGATGATAAAGACATGAAAATAACTTCTGTGGTTAGGGGAGAAGAATGGTTGTCATCTCTACCTTTTCATGTTTTGTTATATCGTTATTTTGACTGGGCTCCTCCAAGGTTTTTTCATCTTCCATTAATTCTAAAAACGACAGGAAAAGGAAAGCTTTCAAAAAGAGACGCTGAAGAACAAGGCTTTCCTGTTTTTGCGCTTGGGTGGGGAGGCTCTGTTGGTTTTAAAGAATACGGGTTTTTGCCAGAGGCCCTTATAAACTATCTTGCTCTTTTAGGGTGGAGCAACGAAAGTGATAAAGAAAAGTACTCTCTTGAGGAACTGGTGTCTGTTTTTGATAGTACTGGAATTCAAAAATCTGGCGCGCGGTTTGACATAAAAAAAGCAACATGGATAAACCACCTTCATATAAAAGAGGGCTCAACAAAAAAAATTATTGAAGCATCTGGAAAAATATTTGATGAGTTAGTTTCTCTTTTTGGTGAAGAGAAGTCTAACCAGGTAATCTCTTTAGTAAAAGAGCGACTAAACCTCATTGTTGACCTTCAAAAAGAGGTGGAGTTTTTTCTCAACTCTCCGTCAAGTTATGACCTTAAAGTTTTGAACAAACTTAATAAAAAGGAGGCTTTGATTGTTTTAAATTTTTGTACATTAGCGGTGCGTGTTTCAAAAGATAGCGCAGCAATTAAAGAGGGTCTGTTCCGCGAGTCCACAAAAAACAAAATTAGTTTTGGGCAGACAATGAAAACATTAAGGCTAGCTATCGTTGGAGCTTTAAAAGGTCCTGATCTTTTTAAAATAGTTGAGATTCTTGGAACTAGCGAAACACTTAAAAGAATAAATAAATTAACTAAAACACTTAAACAATGAGTCTTTTTACCACCCCAATTCTTCTGTTTTTTTCTCTTCTACTTCTCCTTTCAGCAGTCTTTATTGTGAAGCAACAGTCTGCGGCAATTATAGAAAGGTTTGGAAAATTCGTCGCTGTTAGAGGGCCGGGAATTCACATCAAAATCCCTTTTATAGACAGAATCTCCGGAAGACTAAGTTTAAAGATTTTACAACTAGATGTTGTTGTTGAAACAAAGACAAGTGATGATGTTTTTGTAAAACTTAAGGTGTCTGTTCAATATAAGGTTGTAGAAAAAAAAGTTTTTGACGCGTTTTATAAGCTTGATTATCCCCAAGATCAAATTACATCCTACGTATTTGACTTAATTCGTTCCCAGGTTCCTAAAATGAAACTAGATGACGTGTTTTCTAAACAAGACAACATTGCTGATGCTGTTAAAGAGAAGCTTGGAGAGGTAATGCAAGAATACGGATACAACATAGTTAAAGCTCTTATAACAGATATAGAGCCTGACGCAGAGGTGAAAATAGCAATGAACAGAATTAATGCTGCTGACAGAGAAAAAACTGCAGCACAATACGAAGGTGATGCGGCAAGGATTTTAATTGTTGAAAAAGCAAAAGCAGAAGCAGAAAGCAAAAGGCTTCAAGGGCGGGGTATCGCTGACCAAAGAAGAGAGATAGCTAAGGGTATTGAGGACTCTGTTGGCACTCTTAGCGGGGTTGGTATAAACTCACAAGAAGCGTCTGCTCTTATTGTTGTTACCCAACACTATGATACCCTTCAGTCTATTGGAGGTCAGTCAAATTCTAACCTAATCCTTCTTCCCAATTCTCCTCAGGCAGGAAGCTCAATGCTAAATGATATGGTTGCTGCTTTCAGCGCAAGCAGCCAAATTGGAGAGGCTATGAAAAAGGAAAGCGCTCAAAACTTTGGTAATCAAGGCGGTTTGCCCGGCTCTTCGAAAGGCCCAAACCCCAATAGTAATGTTAAGAAAGAGGATGAATAAGACGATTCTTCTCTATTAAGAATAGGGGTTTATTTTTTCCACCCATCTCTTAGCCCTACTGTTTTGTTAAACTCTAGGTTTTTTTTGTTTGCTGTTCTAACAAAATAACCTGTTCGTTGAAACTGAAACTTTTCTCCTTCTTTGGCCTTTTGAAGGTGGGGTTCTACCTTTGCTTCAAAAACGTGTAGCGAGTCTTCGTTTATGTCAGCTAATAGATCCTTTTCTTTTCCTGGTTCTGAAACTTTAAAAAGCCTGTCATAGATGTTTATTTTCGCATCAACAGAATATGTGGCAGACACCCAATGAATTGTTCCCTTGACCTTTCTGTTGCTTTCTGGCGTGTTCGATCCGCTTTTGCTTTTTTTATCATATTCACAAAGAACCTCAACAACCTCTCCTTTATCATCTTTTAAGACTTCTGTTGCTTTTATAATATATGCTTTTTTCAACCTAACCTCACCTCCAGTTTTAAGTCTAAAAAAATTATCATCAGCAGCTTCCTTAAAATCATCTCTCTCTATGTAAATCGTTTTAGAGAACTTTATTTTTCTAGCACCTATTTCTTTTTTTTGTGGGTTAATTTCAAATTTTATCTCCTCAAAGGTTTTGTCCTTATAGTTTGTAATCGTAAGCTTTAAAGGGTTAATAACTGCCATTGCCCTTGGCGCAACCTCATTTAAGTGTGCTCTTGCACAAAACTCTAACAAAGAAACATCAATTACGCTCTCTCTTTTTGATACACCTACAGTAAGGGCGAACATCTTAAGCGATTCTGGCGTGTACCCTCTGTTTCTAAGGCCTGAAATTGTCGGCATTCTGGGGTCGTCCCATCCATCGACCAGGTTCTCTTCAACCAGCCTTGCTAAGTTTCTCTTGCTTGTTATGGTGTAGGAAAGGTTTAGCCTAGAAAATTCTCTTTGTTTTGGCCTAATCCCCTTTAAGGGGCCTATAGAGTCAAGAAACCAGTCGTATAATTCTCTGTGGGGCTCAAACTCAAGGGTGCATAAGGAGTGTGACACCTGCTCTATATAATCCGACTCTCCATGAGTCCAGTCATACATTGGATAGATTTTCCAGGCATTTCCAGTTCTGTGGTGATTTGAGATCATAGACCTATAAATAACCGGGTCCCTCATAACCATGTTTGGTGATGACATATTTATTTTTGCCCTTAACACATGCTCTCCAGGTTTTGTTCTTCCCTCAAACATGTCTTTAAAAATCTTCAAGCTCTCTTCTTTTGGTCTTTCTCTAAAAAGACTTGGTGTTCCCTCTTTTGTGGGTGTTCCTTTTTGACTTGCAATTTCTTGTGAGGACTGGGAGTCTATGTACGCGAGGTTTTTTTCTATTAAAGAAACAGCCCAATCATGAAGTTTTTTAAAATAGTCGGAGGCATAACATTCTTGATCCCATTTAAATCCAAGCCATTTTATGTCGCTTTTTATAGCGTCTACGTATTCTTTTGCTTCCATTTCAGGATTTGTGTCGTCAAACCTAAGGTTAACTGGTGCTTTATATTTTTCTCCAAGATTAAAGTTTAAACAAATTGCTTTAAGGTGGCCTATATGAAGGTGGCCGTTTGGTTCTGGGGGGAACCGAAACCTTAAGTCGCTTTCGTTGAACCCCCTGGTTAAATCACCGTCTATTATTTGTTCTATAAAGTTTGGGCCTTTCTTTTTCACAAAACAAAGATATTGAAAAGCTTTTTATAGAAAACGGGTTTGCTTTTATATCTTTGAAAAAAATGGGAAAAATATATTTAAACAGGGCGCGTTTTTACGCCTATCATGGTTGCATGGAAGAGGAGGGTGTTGTTGGGGGGGATTATGTTGTTGACGTTGTTGTTGAGTTTGATTTGTCGCTGGTAGAAAAAAGCCACGCCTTCAAAGACACTGTAGACTACGTTGAGGTTTTTAACTGTGTTAAAAAAGAGATGGAAAAGCCGGCGAAGCTTCTTGAAACGCTTTTAGAAAGAACCGCTTCTTCTTTAAAAAAAATTCACCCAAGCATCACAAGTGTTGATGTTAAAATAGAAAAAACAAACCCTCCTGTTGGCGGGGATGTTGGTTCTGTGGCGATAAGTAAAAAAGTTTAATATTTTTGTCTTATTTTTGTTAATTAATAATGGCATTGTGGCCGAGTGGTTAGGCGGAGCTCTGCAAAAGCTTTTACAGCGGTTCGAATCCGCTCGATGCCTCAAGACACAACTTGAAAGTCAAGTTGTTTTTTTACCAAATCTGCTCCTTGGAGAACAACGGAGACCTCGTCCCCTAGTTGATATGTTTTTCCCTTCCTTTCTCCTTGGAACATATGGTTCTTTAAATCATATGTGTAATAGTCCCCTGGAAGGTCTTTTGCTTTTACAAGCCCTTCACATTTGTTTTCAACAACCTCAACAAAAACCCCTCTTTGTATAACCCCCGATATTACAGCTTCGTATCTTTTTCCTATTTTATCCTGCATGTATTTGACCTGGGTTAGCTTGATTGAGTCTCGTTCTGCTTTTGTTGCGTGAATTTCTTTTTCTGTTGAGTGCTGCGCAAGCTCCTCCAGGTCTTCTTCGTTTTTGATTTTTGTTTTATTTAGACTTGCCTCTAAAACCCTGTGAACAAGGATGTCGGGGTATCTTCTTATAGGCGAGGTAAAATGAGCATAGTGAGAAAAGGAAAGGCCATAGTGCCCTATGTTTTTTGTTGTATACTCTGCTTTGCTCATGCTTCTAATCGTTAGGGTGTCTATTAGGTTTTGTTCTTTTTTTCCGCTAACAGCTAAAAGCAATCCGTTTAGCTCTTTTGCTATGTTGCCTTTTGCCAGATTAAGGGTGTGTCCAAATCTTTCTACCGTTCTCTTAAGGTTTTTAAGCTTTTCTTGATCCGGTTTATCATGAACCCTGTAAACAAATTTTGGTTTTTTTTCAAACTTTTCAACTCTTTCTGCAACTCTTTTGTTTGCAAGAAGCATAAGCTCTTCAATTAGCTTGTTAGCGTTTTCTGCTTTTTTAAAGCTAATTTCTATTGGGTGTTTGTTTTCGTCTAACTCAAATTTAATTTCAGTTTTATCAAAAATAATTGCCCCTGTGCTTATTCTTTTTTTTCTAATGGTTTGCGCTATTTCGTTTATTACCGAAAGGGCCTTTGTTAGGTTTTCTTCCACTTTTTTTTCTTTGTTGTCTAAAGAAACCTCTTTTGGTATTTTCGTTGACCCGCTGTCAATTAGGTGTTTTGCCTCTTGATATGAGAGTCTTTCGTTTGATTTTATAACGGTTTTTCCAAACCACTCTTCTTTAATCTCACCCTTTTTGTTAAGCTTAAAAATTGCAGAAAAAGTTAGCTTGTCTTCGTTTGGCCTCAAAGAACAAAGGTTGTTTGAAAGCGTTTCGGGAAGCATCGGTATAACCCTGTCTACCAGATAAACCGACGTTGCCCTGCTTTTCGCCTCCCTATCTAGCTCTGTGTCTTCTTTAACAAAATACGAAACATCTGCTATGTGGACCCCCACCTCAAAAAGATTGTCGTTTAGTTCGGAAAAAGAAATAGCGTCATCAAAATCCTTTGCGTCTTCTGGATCAATTGTAAAGGTTAGGGTGTTCCTCATGTCTTTTCTTTTTTCAACCTCCCCTTCATTGTTTTCTTTGCTTTTCATTTCAGCTTCTTTTTCTGCTTTTTTTGAAAAGTCGACAGAAAGACCATGCTCGTATAGTATTGAATACGCCTCCACCTCTTCTTTTTTTTCTCCAAGCGTTTTTAATATTCTTCCCTCTGGTGAATCGTTTTTTTCGTCCCATTTTTTTATTTCAACAACTACGGTTTCCCCTGTTTTATAATTGCCCATGCCTTCCTTTTTAATAAAAAAATCTGTGTACATTCTTGAGTTTCTTGTGTTTACAAATCCGTACCCCTCTTTTCTTTCAAAAACTCCTATAAATTTTTCTCTTTTTCTCTTTTTTATTTCCAAAACCTCACCCTCTAGTTTTCCGTTTTGTCTTCTTTGGCCAACCAAAACTACCACGCTGTCGCCATTAAAAGCTTTGTTTAGCCTTCTTGGCTCAACCATTATGTCTTCTTCAATTTGGTCGCTTACCACGTACCCTCTTCCTGAAGCTGTTATCTCTAAAATCCCTTCTACTGTGTTGTTCTGGTTGTTTCTTAGTGAGTATTTTCCTCTTTCTGGGGAGAGAAGCCTGTTCTTTTTTGTCATTTTAGAAATAGTTTTTATTATCTCGTTTCGTGTTTTCGTGTCGCTAACTTTTAGTGTTGCAGAGATCTGTTTGTAGTTAAATTCTTTGTTTGGGTTTTCAAGAAAAACGTTTTCTATTTTTCTTTCAAGATCAATCGGGTGGTTCCTTTTTTTAGACATCTGTGTTTGTTATTCAAAGATAGTTTTAAAACCCCCACCGCGTGTTTTTTAGATATAAACATTTAAACATATACTATAATAGGTTTATATTAATATATCTCTTATTATTATGTACGGTTAATATCTTGAAAACAAAAAACGAAAAACAACATTTAAACAAAAAAAAGAACCTACCAACAAACCATGAACAACCCAAAGACTTAAAAAAGAAGAGAATAAGCAAGAAGTTAAAACATGTTGATAAAAAAAAAGAAGAGTAAGAGTTAATAAAAAAAAACAAAAAAAGGTTAATAAGGTGGGGAGAAAAAGAAAAAAAATGGGGATAAAAAAAAGAAAGGAAAAAAAAAGAAAAATATCAAACAACTATTAACAACTTATAAATAATAAAAAGATATTTGTTAACTTAAAACAAAAAAGAATGCTAATATCTTTAGGAAACGATCACGCTGGTGTGGAGGTTAAAAAAAATATAGAAAAATATCTAAACGAAAAGGGGATAAAAACCATAAACAGAGGGTATGACGGAGAGGAAAGCGTGGACTACCCGGACTACGTTCACAAGGTTGCCGCAGATGTTGATGAAAAAAAGGCAGAAGCAGGAATTATTGTTTGCGGATCAGGAAACGGAGCGGCAATGACAGCAAACAAGCACCAGGGGGTAAGAGCGGCAATTTGCTGGAATAAAGAAACCGCAGCTCTTGCAAAACAACACAACAACGCAAACATAATCAGCATTCCGTCTAGGTTTTTAGAAAAAGAAGAGGTTGAGGAAATAATCAAATCATTTTTAGAGGCTCAGTTTGAAGGAGGAAGGCACGAAAGAAGAGTAAAAAAAATACCCAAACAATAAATGATAGAGTGGCAGGAAAAAAAGTTTGTAGACTTAAGCGTAGAGGAGCTGTATGAGATTTTTAAAATAAGGGCAGAGATCTTTGTTTTAGAGCAAGAAATAGCATGTGTAGACCCAGACAATAAAGACCAAAAAGCTATACACGTAATAGGCAGAAAAGAAAACAAAATTGTAGCCTACGCAAGAGCTTTTGCGCCAGGAGAATACTATGAGGGGTTTTCTGGATTTGGAAGGGTGGGGGTAGACAAAAAAGAAAGAGGAAAAGGTTTAGGGACAACACTTGTTGAAAAAACAATAGAGGTTTGTTTGAAAAACTTCACAAACCACGACATAAAAATTTCAGCACAAGAACATTTAGAAAAGTTTTATATTGAAAGAGGGTTTGTTTGTAAAAACGAAAGATACTTAGAGGAAGGGATGCCCCACTGCGCAATGTATTACAAGGGAAAAGAAATCAAAGAGAACGAATAAGTTTTGTAAACTCTTTTTGCATGGCCCCGGAAGAAAGGACCTCTTCTTTAAGATAAACAAAAAGAAACCAGTTGAAGCCAGAGCTCTCTAATAGGGAGCGCTTTTTGCGAACAATCTCGCGCATCCTTCTTTTTATTTTGTTCCTGTCAACCGCTCTAGGAAAATTTTTTTTAGGAGCAACAACAACAAACCTAAGCCCTCCCCCCTCTTCTGAAGAAGAAAGGCATCTGCATTCAAAAAACCCAGAGCTCTTTTTTTCTCCTAAACGAAAAAGAAGCTCAATCTTTTTTTTGTTTTTTAAAGGAGCGAGCATTATAAGTTTTTTAAAGATATTGATTGGTCAAGACAAACCCCTTTTTCTGTGTTTTTTAGCGACACAACCTCGTTGTGAGCATCATGTTGCATAAAAAGTAAAAAGCCGTTTTTAGCAGCATCATTTAGGAGAAGCCCCTTCTCTTTCATGGTTACTAAAGGCCTGATGTCATAACCCATAAGATAAGGGATGGGAATGTGGCCAACAGTTGGAACAAGATCAGCGGCAAAAATAATTGTTTTCCCATTATAGTTGATTTTTGGTAAAACCATTTTTTCTGTATGACCATCAACCAAAAGCATCTCAAACCCAAGCTCTTTACAAAAACCCGCTTCTCTGCCCTCAAAGAGCGTTAGCTGTCCGGAGTCTTTAATTGGCTCAAGGTTCTCTTTCAAAAAAGAGACTTTTTCTCTGGGGTTTGGGCTTATTGTGGCCCATTCCCAGTGATCTTTTTGGCACCAAAATCTTGCGTTTTTAAATGCGGGCACAATCTTATCACCATCTCTTTTTGTCGCCCCTCCACAATGATCGAAATGAAGGTGGGTAAAAAGAACATCTGTTATGTCGTCTCTATTAAAACCATGGGCAGCCAGAGAGGCATCCGTGTTGTGTTCTCCCCACCTAGAGAAAAAACTAAAAAACTTATCGCTTTGTTTGTCCCCAAGGCCGGCATCAACAAGAATAAGCCTATTCCCGTCTTCAATTAACAAAGAGCGGGCGCCCATTTCAATCCTGTTGTTAGGGTCGGCGGGGTTTGTTTTTTCCCAAAGAGCTTTTGGCACAACGCCAAACATGGCGCCACCATCAAGTTTAAAGTTTCCGTTTTCAATAGAATATAAATTCATGTCAATTATTAATTTGTAAAACAGCCATAAACGCTTTTTGCGGAATCTCTACGCTTCCAACCATTCTCATTTTTTTCTTACCTTTTTTCTGTTTTTCTAACAGCTTTCGTTTTCTAGTAACATCTCCCCCATAAAGTTTTGCAGTAACATCTTTTCTATAAGCCTTAATTGTTTCTCGTGATATAATTTTTGATCCAATTGCAGCTTGGATTGGAATGTCAAACTGCTGTCTTGGGATCAACTCCTTAAGTTTCTCGCACATTTTTCTTCCTAACCGGCGAGCGTTTTCAAAATGAATTAAAGAAGAAAGAGCGTCAACAGGGCTGCCGTTTAACAAAATGTCTAAACGAATCAATTTCGAAGAAACCATCCCAGAGGGAGAATAGTCAAAAGAAGCATACCCCTTTGAAATAGACTTAAGGCGATCATAAAAATCAAAAACAATCTCAGCCAAAGGCATGTCAAAACTTAACTCTACACGCTCTGTTGATAAATACCGCTGGTTTGTAACCACGCCTCTTTTTTCTATACAAAGGCTTAGGGCGTTTCCAACAAACTCAGCTTTAGTGATTATAGAAGCTTTTATAAAAGGCTCTTCAACACGGTCAAGTCGTGAGGGGTCTGGCAGATCGGCGGGGTTGTTAACCAAAACAGGAACACTAGGGTCTTTTTTGGTATAAGCCCAATACGACACGTTAGGAACAGTTGTTATAACAGACATGTTAAACTCTCTTTGAAGCCTCTCTTGAATTATCTCCAAATGGAGCATCCCTAAAAACCCACACCTAAAGCCAAACCCAAGGGCAGCGGAGCTTTCTGGAGAAAAAACCAAAGAAGCATCATTCAACTGAAGCTTTTCCATGCTTGAACGAAGGTTTTCATAGTCATCACTGTCTACTGGATAAATTCCAGCAAAAACCATCGGCTTAACATCTTCAAACCCCTTAATAGGAATACTTATAGACGACTCTGCAAGTGTAATTGTATCCCCAACCTTAACTTCTTTAGCATCTTTGATGCCCGTAATTAGGTAGCCAACGTCTCCACAAGAAATCGTTTTTTTAGGAACCTGTTGAAGTTTTAAGATACCAACCTCTTCAGCATGATAAGTTTTTCCTGTAGAGAGAAACTTTATTTTATCTCCCTTGGAGAGGCTTCCGCTTACAACTTTAAAATATGTTTCAATCCCACGGTATGGATTAAAAACAGAGTCAAAAATTAACGCCTGAAGTTCGTTTTTTTCTTGTCCTTTCGGAGCGGGAACCCTCTTTATAATAGCGTCAAGAATATCCCCCACACCCTGTCCTGTTTTTGCGGAAGCTAAAAGAATATCCTCATGTTTGCAGCCCAGCAAAGAAACCACTTCGTCAGCAACAACCTCTGTGTTAGCAGACGGGAGGTCAATTTTATTAAGAACAGGAATAATTTCAAGATCGTTTTCTAAAGCTAAATAAAGATTAGAAATTGTTTGAGCCTGGATGCTTTGTGCTGCATCAACAACTAACAGTGCCCCTTCACAGGCAGCAATTGCCCTTGAGACTTCATAAGAAAAATCAACATGCCCTGGAGTATCAATCAAGTTTAAAACGTAGTCCACGCCATCTTTTGTGTGCTCTATTTGTACAGCGCGCGATTTAATTGTTATACCCCTTTCTCTCTCCAAATCCATGTCATCAAGAAGCTGAGCCCGCCTGTCTCTTTCCTTAACGGCGCCGGTAGAATCAAGCAACCTGTCTGCAAGGGTGCTTTTCCCATGGTCTATGTGGGCTATAATACAAAAATTCCTAATGTTTTTTGTCACCAGTTTTATTTTGGCACAAAGATACTTAGTTTGAAATATCTTAAAAGAGAATCCTTTTATAAATAAAGGAATTCGTATTTTTGCCATATGGTTAAAATTGGAAAAATAGAGCTTCCGGACTTTCCATTATTACTTGCGCCAATGGAAGACGTTAGCGATCCGCCTTTTCGGGCACTATGTAAAAAGCATGGTGCGGACGTTGTTTATACAGAGTTTATCTCTAGCGAAGGCCTTATTCGAAATGCAGCCAAAAGCACAAAAAAGCTAGACATTTATAAAAAAGAAAGGCCTGTCGGCATTCAAATCTTTGGAGCAAACCTTGATTCAATGCTTCAAGCTGTTGATATAGTAGAGAAAACAACCCCAGACATAATAGACATAAACTATGGGTGTCCAGTAAAAAAAGTAGTTTGTAAAGGGGCGGGCGCTGGAATACTAAAAGACATTTCGTTAATGGTTAGCCTTACAAAAGAAATAGTAAAAAGAACCAAGCTGCCAGTAACCGTTAAAACTAGGTTGGGGTGGGATGAGAAAACAATAAAAATTGTTGAGGTTGCAGAAAGACTACAAGACGTTGGAATAAAAGCAATTTCAATTCACGGCAGAACTAGAGCTCAAATGTATAAAGGAGAAGCGTGTTGGGAAAAAATAAGAGAAGTAAAAAATAACACCAGAATGAACATTCCGGTATTTGGAAACGGAGACGTCAACACTCCTCAAGCGGCAAAAGAAATGAGAGACAAATATGGGCTAGACGGCGCAATGATAGGAAGGGGGGCTATAGGAAACCCATGGTTTTTTGAGGAAATAAAGCACTATTTTGAAACAGGAGAAATAAAACCCCCACCAACACTGAGAGAAAGAGCAGAAATGGCAAAAAAACACTTACAGCTTTCTTTAAAATGGAAAGGGAATGTGCTTGGAGTTATTGAGACAAGAAAGCACTACGGTAATTATTTTAAAGGAGTAAAAAATTTTAAACCCACAAAAACAGCAATCTTAACAGAGAGAGATCCTGAAAAAATAATAACAATACTTAACAACATTAAAGAGCATTCAGAAAAAGCGGAAGCGCTAATCTAAAAAAAGCTTGTCAAGATTTCGGGTAGTCCAAAAAGAGGCGGCAAGGCCAAATAAGGAAACGGTTAAAAAAACAATCAATAGGTTTTGAAAAGTAAGAACCACAGGATAAGGGAGGCTTGTTCCGGGGACATAAACAAAAGGGCTTGAACCTTGAATTACAACAAAAATAGACCCAACAATACAACCCACAAGGCTGCCAAAAAAAGAAATTATGGCGCCAAGAGAAAGAAAAATATTACTAAAAGAGTTTTTGCTTGCCCCTAAAGCGCTTAAGATTTTTAGGTCAGAAGTTTTTTCAACCATCATAATGGTAATAGAGCCAACAAGGTTAAAAACAGCAATAATCACAACCAGACAAAAAATAAGATAAACAGCAAAATTCTCAGTGTTAAGCATTTTATAGAGAGCAGGATTTAGCTCTTGTTTAGAAACAACATTAAAATCAACAGGCAACAATTGATTAAGCTCTTCTTCTAGCACTTCTTTGGAAAACCCATCACCAACAATTATTTCTATAGCAGAAAAACGGCTAGACGGAACATTTATTAGGGATCTTAACGAAGAAAGAGAGGTAAACGCATATTTGGATTCAATGTCCCCGCTAATTTGATAAATTCCTTGAATTTCAAAAAACAAACTAGAGAAGGGAGAAAGGTTAAATAAGGAAAAATTGTTTAAAGAAGGAACGGTCGCTTTTACAGAAAAATCTTCACTAAGAACAACATCAAGATCAGAAGCAACAGATGCGCCAAGGTAGATGTTGTCTTTGTCTCGAATATCATAAACACCAACCAAAGACAGATCGTTCAGTTGTTGGTTTAAAAAATGATTAGAATCGACACCTTTTAAAACAATAGAGGTAGAGTTAAGAGAATTTGCGAGCAATACCTTTTCTTCTAAAACCAAAGAAGCGATGGATGTGCCAGAAAGAGAAGAAACCTTTTCAAGAGCAGGGCCGTCCAAAACAAAATGCTTCCCAACCTTTGGGATAACCTTGAAGTCAGGGTCAAATGAATTAGTGTACAATAAGCCAAAATCTTTAAGTCCAGAGAAAGCGCTTAACACAACAAGAAGAGAACAAGCCGAAACAACAATCATTATAAATGCAAATCGATTGATCCTGTTTACAATAGTCTTTGAGCTTCTTGCAAAAAAATATCTACGGGCGATTTTAAATATAAAACTGTTGAACATTTTTTTTAAACTTACGTTCTACTTATAGATTAATTATCTAAACTTTTTCTCCTTGGACTTCTTGTTGTCGGCCACGGAACTTCTTTTCCTGTTCTAGGATTAATAGGCATCACCCTTTTTTCCCTAGACGCTTTGTTTTTGTCCTCACTAGCCATATAAGCAAGGATCGCCGTTAAGATAACATTGCTTCTAACATCATCAAAAACTATTTTATCATACGTGTCTATGTTGGTGTGCCAAGTATAATCTCTATATGACCAATCAAGGGAGCTCAAGCTGAAAGCAGGAACACCAACAGCTAAAAATGAAGCATAATCGCTTCCACCGCCACCAGGCATGCCGGGAAAAGATGTTTTAATGTGTGTTTTTATTTCGCTAGGAACAGGGGAGAGCCACCTAGAAACATATTCATATGAGTTTAAAAAACCTTGACCGCTGATATTAATAACCCTGCCAGTCCCATTATCTTGATTAAAAAGCGCTTGAGTGTTTTTAACAATATCGGGGAAGTCTTCAACAAATGCTCTAGAGCCATTCAGCCCACCTTCTTCAAACCCCCAATGACCAACCAGAATGGTTCTTTTTGGGCTTGGGTATACAGCTTTTAAAATTCTCATTGCCTCCATCATAACAATAGTTCCTGTTCCATTGTCAGTTGCCCCGGTTGCTCCATCCCAAGAATCAAAATGAGCAGATAAGATGACATATTCTTCAGGCTTCTCAACCCCTTTAATCATTGCGAGAGTATTAAATGTTGGAACGGTTCCTAAATCTTTTGAGGTTGAAACAACCTTAATTTCAGGATTTACTCCACTTTTAACCATTCTATGCAACATCGTATAGTCTTCTAGGTCTAAGTCAATATTTGGAATGTTTTTTGTTCCAGCGCTAAACACTCTGTTTGCACCAAATCCACCTGCCCAATTATTTGACAACAAACCAATCGCTCCAGCTTCTTCTAACGTGCTGTTTATTTTTCTTCTGTTAACACCCATCTTTCTGAAATTTGCAGACCACTTTCTTGCAGCCTCCTTTCGTTCGTTCCTAATTTTTTTCAAAGACTCTTCTGTGGCAAACGTTTCCCAGTTATAATCTGGCCTTCCGGAGGGTTGATACATGCTGCTTAATACAAATTTTCCTTTAATTGTTTCTAGCCAATCAGTAAATTCTTGTTTGTTTTCAACTTCAGGAATAAAAACTATTTCACCAGTTATTCCGTCTTCTGAAGTTGAGGGGCTATATGCCAATTGCCTTCCAGAGAGTGTTCTCATTCTGGGTGAGGTCATATCAATATGCGTTATTCCTCTTTCCCATCCCATCCATTCTCCAAATTCGTGTAGCTCTGCGTTTATACCCCAACCTGTATATTTGTTTACAGCCCAATCAGCTGCCTGTTTCATTTGTGGCGTACCGGTTAACCTAGGACCAATGACATCTAATAATTCGTGAGCCAAAACTTCTAATTGAGAGTTGTTTCTAGCCTCGTCAATAATCTCTTTAACTGTTTCAAACGCAGGGTCATCATAATCCACATCATTATTCTGGGGGAATCTATATTGAGATATCGCAGAAAATGAAGTGAAAAAGCAAAGTATTAAAATAAGTTTTTTCATTTATCAAATTTTAGAGTTTGATAAAAGGTATGAAATTTATTAGAATTTAAATTCAGGGGGCGACTAATCTATCTTAAGTTGATTCAGAATTTGTATTTTTATATGAAAACAATAATTAATGAAAAATTTATCTTTAATAGTTGCTTTTATTTTTATTTCCTGCCAATCTAAAACGGCACAATGGGAAACCTTAACATTGGATGAAAACTTATCGGATTGGCATATTTATCAAGACAATGGAACAAAAAGTGGATGGAAAGCAGAAAATGACATTTTAATTTTTGATAAAATTTCTGGTTTAGAGTCTGGTGAAGATGACGCAAGCCTTATATCAAACAAACAATATACTAGTTTTGAAATAACATTTGATTGGAAAATTGAAAAAGGAGGAAATAGTGGTTTTATGTGGGGGGTGCGTGAAGACAAAGCTTACAAATACCCATATCAAACGGGCCCTGAAATTCAAATAATAGACACCCAAGCATATGATGCTCCTGAAGAAATTCTTGGAGGTCAAATAGAGTTCAATAACGTAATGTCTGATCTAAAGCAGAAAAAACATTATCTAGGCGCTCTGTATGATCTGTTTTCTCCGAATGATAAAATCAAAGTAAATACTGCAGGAAACTGGAACAACTATTATATAAAAGTTGACCAAAAGAATAATGTTGGTGTTGTAAAACTCAACAATATTTTAATAAATAAGTTTCCTTTAGGAGGAGACTTATGGGAAGAGAGGGTTTCTATGAGTAAGTTTTCTAAATCTGAAGAATACCCTGACTTAGGAGAAAAAAGATGGTATGATTTTGGTAAGTTTAAAACAGGGTCTATCTGTTTTCAAGACCATCCAGGAAAGGCTTATTTTAAAAACATAAGAATTAGAGAAATTAACTAAGAATTTCTTCTTTCACCATACCCAATCTTTCTCATACGTAATGATTCAGGGGTGATTTCTAGATATTCATCTACCTGAATATGCTCCATGCTTTCTTCTAAAGAGAAATCAATCTTTGGCTCAATTTGCACAGCAGCGTCAGTGCTTTGAGTACGCATATTAGTTAGCTTCTTTCCTTTTATAACATTAATGCTTAGGTCATCGTTTCGAGTATTCTCACCAATAACCTGACCTTTATATATCTCAGCACCAGGGGAGATAAAAAACCTGCCTCTATCTTGTAGTTTGTTTATAGAAAAAGCTGTTGCAGTTCCCGCCCCCATAGATATTAAAGACCCCTTCATTCTTTCAGGAATATCTCCTTTAAGTGGGGCGTACTCTCTAAATCGATGAGTCATGACAGCATTTCCTGCGGTAGCTGTTAAAATATTATTTCTTAACCCAATTAATCCTCTTGAGGGTATGTCAAACTCAAGGTGTTGTAAAGAACCCTTAGGTTCCATGACAAGCATATCACCTTTTCTTTGACTTACAAGCTCAATAGCTTTTCCAGAAAACTTATCAGGAACATCAATTACAAGCGTTTCCATAGGCTCACATTTTACACCGTCAATTTCTTTATAGATCACTTGTGGTTTTCCAACTTGAAGCTCAAAACCTTCCCTTCTCATGGTTTCAATAAGAACAGACAAATGAAGAATTCCTCTTCCGTATACATTAAATTTATCTTCAGTAGGGCCATCTTCAACTTTTAAAGCCAGGTTTCTTTCAAGCTCAGCATATAGTCTATCCCTTATGCGCCTTGAGGTAACATATTTTCCTTCCTTCCCAAAAAAAGGAGAGTTGTTGATTGTGAACAACATGCTCATTGTGGGTTTATCAATAGCAATTCTAGGAAGCTCTTCAGGAGATTCAAGATCAGCAATGGTATCTCCAATCTCAAAGTCTTCTATCCCAACAATAGAACAAATATCTCCCGATCCAGCCTTCTTAACCTGAACCTTTCCCATACCTTCAAATACATGAAGCTCCTTTATTCTGACTTTCTTTTTAATTCCGTTAGCCTTACAAAGAAAGTAATCTTTTCCCTCTAACAGGTCTCCTCTAAATATTCTCCCAATTGCAATTTTGCCCACAAATTTTGAATAATCTAAAGAAGTAATTTGCATTTGAGGATTACCCTCATTATATGGAGCTTCAGGAATTACTTCAACAACTGCATCTAAAAGAGGTTGAATATTATCTGTTTTGTCTTTCCAGTCTAAACTCATCCACCCTTCTTTAGAGGAGCCAAAAAGAGTTACAAAATCTAGTTGATCTTCACTTGCATCTAGACTAAACATTAGATCAAAGATTGCTTCTTGTACAATATCAGGCGTACAGTTTTCCTTATCAACCTTATTAACAACCACAATTGGCTTTAATCCTAGTTCAATTGCTTTTCCAAGCACAAATCTAGTTTGAGGCATTGCGCCTTCGAAGGCATCAACTAATAACAAAACACCATCAGCCATCTTTAACACCCTCTCCACTTCACCTCCAAAATCAGCATGCCCAGGAGTGTCTATCACATTAATTTTAACATCTTTATAGACAACAGAAACATTTTTTGAAAGGATAGTTATTCCTCTCTCACGCTCTAAATCATTATTATCAAGTAATAGCTCTGTTCTTTCTTTTCGATCGTCTAAGACTTTACAGTGGTCGATAATCTTGGCAACTAAGGTTGTTTTGCCATGATCAACATGGGCGATAATAGCAATATTTCTAATTGAGCTAATAGGGCTAGTCTTAAAGCTGGCAAAAGTACTCTAATTTATTTCTTAACAAAATAATAAGGAGTAGGGATTAGTATAAAGTTTAAAGCTGTTATCTTCTTTTTCCGCTGCGTTTTCTTGATCTTTTTGAATTTTTTGATCTTGAACGATTCTTTTTCTTGGATGGAGCAGTGGTAATACGGGGGTCTAACTGAAACCCATCTGGAATCTCAGAAGGAATTTTAAAACTTATTAATTTTTGAATATCATCAAGATATGCATACTCGTCTACGGAAACTAATGAGACAGCCTCACCATTACTTCCCGCTCTACCTGTTCGTCCAATTCTGTGAACATAATCTTCAGGAATGTTGGGAAGCTCAAAGTTAACTACATGAGGGAGCAGCGGAATATCTATTCCTCGTCCAGCAATATCTGTTGCTACCAAAACATTGACAGATCCATCTTTGAATCCCGCCAAAGCTTTTGTTCTAGCAGTTTGACTTTTGTTCCCGTGAATTGCCATAGCATTTATATCACAAGACTTCATCTTTTTACATAAATTATTTGCTCCGTGTTTAGTTCTAGTAAAAACTAAAACCTGGTCCCAAGCACCATCTTTTATTAGCTTAATAATTAACTCAGCTTTTCTAGATTTATCAACCTTAAATACAAACTGATTAATAGCCTCTACCGTTAAGGTCTCTGGACTGGTATCTATGTTAACGGGGTGCCTTAAAATATTTTGTGCTAAACTTTTAATGTCTTTTGAAAACGTTGCTGAAAATAAAAGATTCTGTCTAGCATCAGGAAGTAAGCTAATAATTTTAGAAATCTCACGATGAAACCCCATGTCTAACATTCTATCTGCTTCATCTAAAACCAAAACTTCAATCTTATCCAAATGAAGCACGCGCTGACTATGTAAGTCGAGTAAACGTCCAGGAGTTGCAACTAACACATCAATGCCGCTTCTGATTTTTCTAACCTGTGGGTTTTGACCCACCCCTCCATATATTACAGTTGATTTAAGGTCAGAAAACACACTATATTCTTTTACGTTTTCATGGACCTGAGAAGCTAATTCTCTAGTAGGAGTAAGAATAAGCGCACGAACGGACCTTGATGGATGATGTTTTTTTTTTGACAATCGCTGCAATAAAGGCAATGTAAATCCAGCGGTTTTTCCAGTCCCTGTTTGTGCAGAGGCAAGAATGTCTTTCCCTTTAAGTATCCAGGGAATTACCTTGATTTGAACAGGAGTCGGGTTGGAGTATCCTTTTTTTTCAACAGCATTAATAAATATTGAGTCTAATCCTAAATTGGAAAATGTCATAGTGGAGTTTAACAGTTTCCAGAATTAGAAACTTGCGCAAAGATAATCATTTGAAGGAGGTCTTGAGTAAATATTTATAATTTCATAAAAACAGGTAATTTTTAACGATTCAATATATAAGAAAAAACTGTGAACATTTTTATTTCTTAATAGGATTAAAAGGGTTTTTGATAGAATCGTCAATTTCATCTATATGATCTAACGAGTCATCTAAATAAAAAGAAAGAGCGGGAACTTTTCTGAGCTGATTTTTAACAATTTTTGAAAGATCAAATTTTATTTTTGAAGAATTTTTCTGAAGTTGTTCCAGTCTTTCATTAGCCTTGTCACTTGGAAAAATGCTTAGATATATTTTTGCAACAGAAAAGTCCGAGGCTACTCTAACCTGCGTTACGGAAATTAACAGATTAGCGGCGCCTCCTCTTCGAAGATCGGCAGCAATTAAAGCCGCGAGCTCCTTTTGAATTAAAGCCGAAACCTTTTTTTGCCTTTGCGCATCCATTTATCAAAAATAGTTTAAATATTATGAAAAAGACCTTTTAAGAAATTTAAGTAAGTTGTATATTTGCGCTCAAGACGGTCCTATAGCTCAGTT